>ENA-UENW01000033-UENW01000033.1-marine-metagenome-genome-assembly--contig:-NODE-33-length-94807-cov-5.958048_pt1 | contig 94807 bp, 123 predicted proteins | sample MGYA00237876_ERZ529329 | MGnify/ENA primary metagenome ERZ529329 (study PRJEB26372, sample SAMN05368346) | marine metagenome | biome: cultured habitat; feature: ocean water; material: water; isolation... | reverse complement strand
ATCTGGGGAAGACGGCCTATATTGATCGCTTACGTTATACATAGTTTTGAGCAACCGCTTCTCATCCAAATAAATTAAGCATTATTTTTATCTGTCAAGGACCGCTTTACGCTCATAGCTGCCTGTCAGGTAGAGCCTAAACCTATTCATCGAAACTGTCAGATCAGATATGAGCTACTCCACTTAAGGCGCAATTTGTGATTACCATGAACTATTGTCTTGAAAGGAAACTTTAGAAAAGTTGAACTGGTATTAATAACTAAACAAATACTATTTCTTTGAGCCTTATATTGTCTTTTTAGATCTACTTCCTATGAACCGAAGACAAAGTGACATATAAATGAACCAGCTTTTAATTAATATCCATGTAAAATTCAACCAAAGGATTGTCACAAATAATGGGGAAATCATCTTCATAAACATTGCATTCGTAAAACCTTTTCCAGCCTCACCTTTTCCAACCACTTCAATTAGCGGCAAAGCCGAAGTTTCAGCCTCTTGCAGTTCACTATAAAAAATTCTCAGATTACCCTTTGAGTAGACTATGGCTTTAGCTATTGCATCTTTCTCATAATCATTAAAGTTTGAGTAGTCTAGCCCATTCAACCTCTGTCTGGTGAATTTGAAGAACAGCTCTTTGCTTGAGATCTCATTGTTTCTCTGCACTTCCTTTATAAGTAATTCAGATGATATTGCCGCAATATCATGAACACCTACTTCTCTATAGATAGACTTATAGAGTTGGTTTTCTGCAGCACTCCTCTTCCTTAAACTTAGATTTTTAAACTTAAGGTACGCTTCGTATAACCTATCTTCCATTACAGTTGAAGTTGAAATAACCAATTGATGCAAAGGGTACTCTTGCGCAGAATCAAGAGCTCCCTCAACTTGAGTAATAGCTCTTAATCCTGACAAAGCATCAAAGACTGTCACGTCTGACGTCGATTCAATAAGAGCTCTGTATTCGTTTAAAGCGCACATCTCCAGTGGAATAAACGCTTTGTAGTAATGTTTAAACTCAATTGGTATTCGTTCATTAAACAGCAAAAAGTCGGTATGTTTCTTATAACCTTGTCCGGTCGTAATTAAACTAGTTAATCTTGAACAGGCCTTCCAATCATCGGGGATTTCTTCTTCAGCAATATACTGTGTAAGCCAGACAGCAAAGTATCCAACCCCAAAGAGTAGAAACACCAACGCTGGCATATCAAAAAACAAAGTATATGAGCTACTATTTTTGTACTTGTGAGTTATATATAGATTGACCCAGAACAGTGTTATTAAACCTCCTGCAATTTTATACCCCGTCAGCATGCTTTGGATTTTCTCATAATCTATAGCGTGTCTAATCTCGAGCAAAAAATTAAGGCAAAACCAAGTTATGCCAGTGAAAGCCATAACAGTAAAGGTTATCAGAATGATGATTATCAGCATGCTGTGTGACTTATCTCGATAATCAGAATGCCTTGTTCTAGACTTCAAACCTGACACCATTTGCTATCAAAACTTGCTGATAAATTCTTTTCGCGTTCGCGCCTATTCTAAGGGAACTCATTTTGCTTTGTACTGGAGTGAGATGGCTATTCCTCCCCAATTTTTTGAAAGCAGTTTCTAAAAGCTCAACTTCACCTTTTGAAAGAGCAAGCTTAGTTGGTTCATGTGGAATGGCATTGTTTAAATTCTGTTTCATAAAATACTCCTATTTTGATACTTGATAGTAACTGAGCATTTTAAATCTCAAAATTTGAGGGAAATCCCCCAAAAAGCAAAAAAAAATACATATGGGGACTCGCTTTTCCCTTTTGTGCCTTTCTGAGCAGACAAAGCCCCCAGATGTCCAAAAAAATGTCATATGGGGTATTCGTAGGCTCATCTAATACTAAAGCTCTTCATTAGAACCCCAAACGGCAAAAATATTGCCGTATCGGGCAAAATGATGAAATTTAGCGAATATCAGGGTTCTTGTAGTAGTTCTAGAGCAGTATTCAATGTTGCGCTTTAATCCACTTCGCTTCAAAACACGCAGGCCAATGTAATGAATTACGTACCGCATAATAACCCACGTTATTTCTTCCTGAATTTCTATGGTATTCATAAAACACTGTACACAAACAAGCGTTCCCGGACGTCCAGTAACGGGGGGAGTAGACGATTCACTGATTAAGAAGACTAACCTAAGTCATGAATCTATCAAAAATGTAGAATTCGCTGGGAATTGAATGCCTATAACAGGGTGTTCCCGGACGTCCAGTAACGTGGGGAGTAGAGCCAATACACACAAAAACCAAAAATTTTGAAAAAGTGTTCCCGGACGCACCTTTTGGCGATGTTCCCGGACGTCCAGTAACATGGGGAGTAGAGAAGCGACGCAAGAAAAAAATATTAATATAGAAGAACTTTAAATAGAGGCTCAATATACAGGCATTATTCAGCAGCACTGAAAGAGTGCTTAAAATTTCTATATGAAAACAATAGCACCTAAATGATGATTGATGGTCTAGTAGCGATAGCGGAAGACCGTCAATAACTCCGTTGAAAATTATCAGTAACTACAGCCTAACTAATAGTTTGGAATCTTCGCTAATTTCTTCGAGTGAAATGAAGACTCTTCTCCAGTCATTTTGCTTCGTTACACAAATTGCAGTTACAAGTAGCCTCCTTGCTACATCCTCACTCTCAAATACAATGTGCTTAAAATCTGGGAAACAATCCCCATTATTGTTTTGTACTTGGTAACCACCTGCTCGACTTTCTGGTATTCGCTCTCTTTCTTCATCATTCCAGAAAAAGCAATCATCATTAATTGTTAACATCGCTCCTCTCAAGCGTTTCTAATGTACTTCATATAAAAGTACATTAGAGCTCTTTGACGACAAGTTAGAAGGAAACCTAGAATCCCCATGCTGGTTTTGTAAGAGATACCAGCCTATATTCTGAGTTGGTTACACATTGCTCTCGGTTATTAAGAAGCCACTGCAGATCTCGAAGAAGTTGTGGCTCAAGAATTTCGTCATGCTGCCAGTCTATGTAATTCCTTTCTTCTCCGGAAATAAGGGTTTTTCGGTATACCTCCATACAGTAATCTCCGCACCCACCATCATAGTAGCTAACGCATAACCTGGCTGTTTCAATCAACTCTCCAGATTCACAATAATCATCGAACATAGGTATTGAACGCATGTAGTCATGAGGTAAACATAAACCACCAGCAGTCCAATAAGGTTTGCCTACCGAATCGCTTTTGAGGGCATAACACGTTTTGTCTTTTACTCTAAAGATGATACTCACAGCTAACTCCATCATTATCTTAGATGAAATTAGCGTGTAGTATTTTGAGAGGGTGTCAAAAAAAGGAGAATGAAAAGCAGAGCTCTAGCAAGCGCAGGAGGATTTATGCAAGGGAGGTGTCACTTTCTACCAACTCTTTATATTGCTCTATAAGTCGTGAGATTCGGAAAGGACCAATATAAAAAAGAACAGCACCAACCACTATCATTGGAATCCCTATTAATATAGGGGTAAGTAAAATTCCAAAGACAACAAAAAGAGACGAAATTATTTTGGTTTTCTTTAATTCGTTTTTGAGGGTTGTGTCGATGTATTTAATTATAGTCTCTTTAGTCCGTTCACCATAAACGGACGAAACCTGATCTACCATCTTCTTGTATTCTGCTAATACTTTGTAATCCGCCTGCATGTGAGAGCTCCATGTTGTATTTACCCTAATGATACTTTTTATTTAATAAGTGAGCAATTTCCCCCTCCTCCCCAACAACTCTACTCGTCACTAGATGATATCCATCAATCCAAGTGCAAACACATTCGTTACAATTAACACTTTGATAAGCACCTCCCATCTCGATTGCAACATAGCCTCCACTACAGATAGGAGTTCTGGTATCACTATCACAAATCAATTGGTATATTTATTCACTGAGTCACCGTCAGAAAAAATCTTTTCAACAGGGTTTGGCAGATACCGAAAAACTATAGAAGGAAATTTTTCTTTAAGAACACTTTCAAGCTCGTCAAAATCGGAAGTTAGAAATGTTGGATTCATAAAGTTCTTTTTTCCATCGTCGCTTATAGCAATTTGACGCAATGTATACTCCCCACTCTCGTTTAAGTAACTGACATTAAACAAGCCACCCGCATTGAAAGTGACTACTGAGAACTCATCCCTGCTGAGCAAGCCTTTCATTCCATTGTCTGTTTCAAATATATATAGGGTTTGAAATGTGTCTTGGATAGGGACGGCTTTCGTCTTCGAGTTGAATGCTCCACCTGCAAGCTTGATTTGATGTGAAAGAGTGATAAGCGAAAAGTGAGCGGCTTGTTTGATATTCATAAGGTGTCCTCAATTAGATTTAAGGAGACCGTAAGCATAATGTTCTTTTTGTCGAATCATACGACTCTGGTGAAATGTTACTTCGCCGTTCGGGTAAAGCTAGTTAATAATCAGTTTGATTTGACTGTCTTGCTATAGCCCGTACCTTAACCCTTAAAGTCTAATATGAGAGTAGTATGCGAATTAAGAATTACCTTTGGATAGCCGGTACCTACGAATCTGGCAAACCAGAAACTTTTGAGCGAGTTTTTAGAGTCACTGAATATGAGTCAAATAGAAAAGTACAGTGTTCAGTTAAATTGATTATGGAACACGGCTTACCTGTACAGGATGGCTCTGTAGATAAATGGTCTCTGGCCGTGTCCACATCCGGCCACGAACTGTGTTTACCTACTGACACAATTTTTAATCAGAAAGGGTTAGGTATAGGAACATTTTTGAGAGACCGTGTTGTTGAGCAAGCAAAAGTTCAGTTTAAGGGTATGCCGATCAAAAGTGCGTGGCTATCCCCTCGGGATGGTAATGAAGAAAACTTTAAGAGACGCGAGAAATTTTATACTAGTGGCGGCTATGATGTGTCATATAGTGACAAAGCGACGGGCGATGGAAATGTATTTGCATCTAGTATAGATAAATTAAAAGTATCGAAGCCTGTTTCTGATTATTACATACTAGAAGATAAAGACCTCTTGGGCTTATTTATCGATAGACACAATCAGCACAAGACTGAGCTAAATGAAGCTAATCGAAAACTAAAGGAAGCCTCTAAGCAAAGAGACAAGCACTTAAAAAATGCCAGACGCGCCTATTGGGTCTTGATAGTGTGCGCTATCATAATGTTTATTCTCTTCAACAAATAATATCCACCTGCACTAGAGGGGGTGATAACCCTCTAGTGAAATACCATTATGCCGCCAGCCTGTGTCCTTTAATCCAATTCCTGGCCTCTTGAATTGCCTCTGAGCAAAACGCCCGTTTGTCTGACACTACTTTGCCGCTGGTAACATTATTTAGAATAATAAACAGAGGACTACGGACGCTCGATATTTCGATATTATCGCTATTGGTTGTAACGGTTACTTCAAAGCATGAATATCTTGCTTCACCATTAACGAACTGACTCCACACTTTTTCGTAAGTGTCTTCACATATCATTTCAAGGTCGAAAGGGTCTGCCCCAACCTCTTTAATGGTTACTGAGAACCTTGTTGTTTTATAAGTGCGCTCTTTGCCTGAGAGAGCAAATACTTCACCACCTGCTTCGATTAGTTTGTACCCTTCTCCCTCCAGCTTACGCGATACAGTTTTAATATCTTCCTCTACTAGCTCCACAAATTCGTGCAGTGACTGTGATTCAAAGTCGGTTAGGTCTTCACAAACGTAATCATTGCAAACAACATACATTGTATTGTAATGAACGTACCGGTGGTCATTAGACTTAATTTCTATACTTGCACCTTTATCTACAGCACGTTTGATAGCGGCCTTTTTTGTTCCATTAGTGAGGCGATCGGCAACTGCATTTATATCTTCGGCCTATAGCTGCCCTGTAAAACGCATACCATCACCCTGACAATAGTTTAGGCTGTATTGGATTTCGTCTGCAGGGTAACGCAGCGAAGTTAACTGGCTTTTGAAATAATTTGTAACTAGCAAGCTCATAATCGAACTCCTTAGAATGAATTGAACAAATATGCGCCCCCAGAAGAGGGCGCTACTCAACAAATTACGATGCGTATAGTTCGAAGTGAGTTATGGTTTCGATGTCCTCTTTTTTGTACCCCGCGTTGATCAAGCTTTGGGTCATATCTTCCACTGGCAAGATAGACGCGCCTTCTTCTTCTAAATGTCTGGCTTCATCAAGGTCTAACACTATGGAGTTAGAGGCATGGTTAATAGAAAGAACTGTTGAGCCAAGTAGAGCAGTAGTTAGTGTGTTGATTACCTCTAGCTCCACCATTTGTGCGAAGCTGACTCTTTTTTGTAATTCAAAGGGAACGCTTGGCTCTACCGAATTAAAAGTACTATCTACCCACGAACTGGAATGTCCTTGCTCAAGTAGATTTTCCATCCATTGCTTTGCAAATGCGTTTAGCTCCCTGTAGTTTGAGCTGATGTGCTCACCTGGCTTTGGATATACAACTTCGAATACAGGTGGTACTGATGTTTGGTAACTGTAAGCTTCTACTTTTTCTTTGCCGGTATGGTAAAAGAAAATCATATCGAGCTCACAAATTGCATCCCCTCCCGCTGTGGAGTAGTGCGCTAAACAGAACGCCTGAGTTCCTGACTCATTAAAGTTATCTAGATCACTTGAACGCTCTAAGCATAAATCCATACCCGCCCCAGATTTAGATTTACCGTTAGCTCTTATTTCTCCATCGACAATGATGCCCATTTGCACCATGCTTTCGTAAATGATGAGACTGGTTAATTTACTTTTTTTGGGATTTGTCATACTGCCACCTTGTGACCGCACTAGGCGGCCACCTCCATTGCTTCAATGTTTAATTTCACTTGATAAAAGGTTTCATCAACATTGCCACCAATAACCTCAACACTCACTACGTTGTGGCTGATACCGACCTCAATTAGAAGCTTTTCGATAGATGCAAAAGTTGCCTCGTCAGAATCAAGCGTATAACAGACGTTAGATAGGGCTGTGAAAGAACCTTTTGTTGTCGCTACCTCTTCACGAACAAAAGGCATGCTCACTACTGGGAAGTTCAAACCGAACTTCTGAAGTGACTTATCGACAACAAGAGTCAGTAAGGCACGCTCCGCCTGCTCAGGTTGAAAGGCTGCTTTAAGTTGGTTTCGATTAATGATGGTCATGTGACTCTCCGTTTGTTTGGGACAACTAAAATGTGTCACATAGAGCTAACATGACAATTAGTGGAGAAAGAGGGTACACGGTACACCTGACGGGCGCGCTGGCCTCTTTACCATTTATAAATTTCATTACAGATTTATCAGAGTTTTAAGAATGAGTTTTTGAATGGTTTAAAGGCATCCCCACCAGCGATAGCGAAAGGGGGTGCCCTCATTTGTGATGGGAACTGGGCTTGCTTGAGCAAACCCAGGATGGTGAACTATTGATAGAGCTCTTTTGCTTTTCTAAAAACTTCAACGCCAGCCTCTGTCCACGACCAACTGTTGAAACGTGCAATTAAACCATTGACTCGCGCACGCTCTAATAGCTCAAATTCATCACTCTTTATAGCCTGCCTACGCTCAACTTCGTATATCACGTTAGCAAGACTTAAAATTTCTTCTACAGAGATAAGTGGAGGGTTGATGAATACTTCAAACTCTTGCTTCCCATGGTCTCTACAGTAAGGCTTTATACACGTTGCAACGCCACTCTCAATCTTCACCACTTTAGTAGTAAATAACCCACCCATACCCGATGGGACTTCAATCAAGGCTCCGACTTTGAAATCGTCGCGCTTTGCATATACATATGCGTGAGTGGTGTATCTAGTTTTGGCTAACTCTGGGTTGTTAACCTTGCATTCCATAAATCCGAACATGTTGTTACTCCGCTGTTTTGTTTATAGGTGTAACGTGACACCACCAGCGATTCCGTCAATTTAACGGTAAACCACCAGCCGGAAGAATAAGACTACTTAACAAGTTCATTTGCCTGCCTTTCCTGCTCAATTGCTTAACCGGCGCACCTGGGTACATTTTCCTTAAATCAACAAACAAGGAATTCAGATGACAACACTTCGCTCCAAAGCCTTTAACTTCCCTGCTACTGGCGACTTTAAATGTGAGCTAACGCTTATAGAAAATTGGGATGGCGCCTACATTGTAAAAGTGCACGGCGACGAACGAGGCATTCATTCTAAGAATATGGAAAAGCCATTCACAGATATCAATAAAGCCAAATCTTTCTACGACGAGAAAGATAAGACTCTTTCTGAAGCGGCTTAATTGCCGCTCTCTCCTCTATTTAGAGTAAGGAAACCATATGACTGCACTTACCAACAACACAACAACAGCTTTCACCACCGCGCCTGCAAACCCTAATTTAATCTTTGAAGGTGTCGGATCTGAAACTGAAGAAGCCAATGGTATGAGCTGTAGAATGCGAACCCGTTTAAAATCGCCAACTCATGGCGTTATTTACTTAGAAATCATGGCCGCCTACAAAGGTAAGTATGCGACACAAAGTGTGCAAAATTCGCCGTTTGAGTTCCATGGCGTAGTAATGCATGCCACTCATGAAAATAGCGATGCTGAATATAACGAGCGTGTGTTACGAGATATTGAAAACAATACCTTTCTCTACACTAAAGACGGGATAGTAAAGTTCGTTAACAAGACCTTTGGCATGTCTTATGAGACTCTAACAATTGACTACGATGTGCGAGTGCATGAAACCAAGATGTGGCTTTGCTAACCCTTACACCCAATTAAAAAAGCCCACCGTTGCTGGTGGGCTTCGCCTAATAAGCTATATCACTCTTATAAGCTTAACAGCATGCCGTACTAGCTTTTCTTTCATGTAACCTTTGCTTTTATTCCAGCTCCCTAACTTCAACATTACAAATAACGTCAAAGTAAAGCTGAAGGCTTGCAGGAAAGCACTCCCCCACCCGCCTAATGATTGCTCTACAGCAAACCAGAACACCGCACCTATCGCGGTAGCACACGTACATAAAAAAACAATCAGCATAGCTGCGTCTTGCGTCGAACTTACTTTGGTAACTTTATTATTAAACATTATTGTACCTTTTAATGAATTAAGCCTTTGTGGCACTGTTAATTATAACTCTGCACCACTTGAAAACCTATTAGATAAAACGAATAAATGAATTAGATTTGAAATTATTCAGCCAAATAAACGATTAACAAAAAAATGGCGGGTTGCATAAGTACCCGCCATTTATTCAAAATTTAAAGTATATCCCCGTACATTTTCTAACAAATATTCAGTTATGCAGAAAGTATGCAAGCACCTCTATCATTTATCTAACAGGGCTGTATAGCCAAGTTCGTAGGCATAAGCTAAAGCTTCAGCACAAATGTGTTGATCCATCTCTTTGAAGGTAGGAAAGGCGTAAAGGTAAGCATTGTGAAGCGCAACATTCACCTTTTGGGAACTAATGTATTGAAGGGGCAAAGACAAGCACCAGCTTTCAGAGACTTTTCTTTTGGCCTCTAGCAGCTCTAACGTTTTATCATCGGTGAGGGTGGTGATATTGCGAAGATACTCTATCGCTATGACCTGCGCGTCCGTTAATTCTTCCCAGCATAAGCCATCAACAAAAGTATTCACGTTGCGCTCTACGCCAAAATCATCCTCCACCAGCATGTTACGCACAACTGTGGGGATTTCACTCGGGTAGTCGAAGTGCTTGATGGTATACCCATTCTCGCTGCGCGTTACTTCATAATCCTCTGTTAGATAATGCTTTATAAGTAGCTTATGATGCGTTTCAAAAAAGTAAGGAACCTGGAAGCCACCCCACGTATTTTCTTTCGTACTGAGTAGCGCTCTGATTGGCTTTTCAAGGTTCACATTAACCCATGCCCACCGGCACGTAATTTTACCTGTCGTTTCTGTTACAGCGATTGTGTCTGACATTTTTCTCTCCTTTATATGATAGGAGTAATGTCTCAGGAATATAGTGAAGGGCAATTTGGCGGGAATAATGAAAAGCCCCTATCTAGGGGCTCTGAATAATCGAAAAATGACTTTCTTACTAGGCAATCTTAACCTTGCATTTTGCTTATCTGAAAACACTAGCCCCAGACAACACCCACTAATCTCCATAATCTTTAATGTGCTTTGCTTAGCGCTCTTGAAGTCTGGACAGGGTATTAACTTGCCGTCTTTGCTTAAAGACATTGGGGTAAGGGGGAAACCATTTATTGTCGCTGTGAACTTGCTCATGTCACTCTCCGTTGTGAGGTTGAGGCTTTAATGTTCCATATTGCTGACTTGTTACAACTTACAGAGAATAGTGTAGATGCCTTATTTGTACGCGAGCAAACAAAAATCTGACTTAAAGTATATTTGATGGTTTTTAACCATGAAAAAAACCCGCAATATTGCGGGGCTCGTTTAATTATCTATTGCTGGGTTGGCTGTTATCACCAATTGTCGTATTTGTGGAAAACACTTCTATAAACCTGTGTTACCTGTTTCTCCGTGACTTCATAGTATGCAAGCGCTTCTACTACTGGAGCGATATCGCCCGTATAGAAAGTTTCTTGATTTACTAGCTCCTCTTCAATAATACGATCAATCCCTTTCTCTCTTAGCGCCTTATCTCTTGCTTCTTTGTGTAAAGCTGAAAGACGCTTAGCAAACTCGCTAGCATGTTGTACGGGAACGCAATCACCAGCACTCAGCACCGTACAGTAATCGACGCCTTCTTGACGCTGTTCTTTAAACTGCTTATCTCCAAACGCAAAGAAAACACCAAACTCTTTGAATAGCTGGCTTTGCTGTTCTTGTAATTGTGTATTCATGTATACATCCTTAAGTGAGAATAAAAAGCCAGCCCGAAGGCCGGCGAAGTGGCGGGAGAGCCATTACAACTGTGGAAGCGCAACTCTTGGTGTGAGCTTGCTTACTAATTCGTGAAGCTTTCTAGGGCTTGGTTCATAAAAGCGAGGTACAGTGAGTTCAACGCGATTTATCTTGGTCGAAAGCTTTTGTGAAACGAGTGAGAAGTTTATAAGCGCTTCTGTAGCAATCTCATCAAAGTTTTCTGTTGCCCATGCGATAAATGCCTCTTGGGTTTCAAACTGGATACCTGCACTCAAATCGAATGATGCTTCCTGCATGAAATCGAAAACTGTCTTCTGTTTTTTGCTTGTGGCCATGATGCCCCCTGCTCGATTAACTTGAAGGTAACGTAGGTGAAACAGTGCATCCGGCAATTTGGAGGGAAACGTCACGCGGGAGCCTTATATCCAATTAAGAAAAACGTTTTTATTAATGGTAAAGGCAACTGGTGAAGTTGAGCTTCTATGGTCAGGTTTAATAAATTCAGTGAAGCAAAATGGTAAACTTTATTAGTTAGGATCGATAAAAGAGTAAGAACTGGTAAAGGTTTCCAACCAATCTTTACCACCTGCTTCTCATTTCGGGGTGTGGTGCTGACAGGTCAATTCGCGATAGCGGAGCAGACCTGACGCTTATTTCAATCTAGGCTTATATACGTATAACCTAGCATGTGCCTGTTGTAAAAAAGAGAGCTGCTGGATGGCAGCCCTCTTAACGCTTTAACTTATGCTGCTTTATCTGTATCGATGTTCCACTTGGCGTATTCAGCCAGTTCACTAATACACTTTTCAACCAAATCTGGCACTTCACTAATTTTATAGCTCATCCACCGGCGGTTGTGATGCTTTTCGGAATAGCTTTCGAAAGAAATGTATTTCACATTCATTACTCGCATCATGTAGCCAAGGTATGTCGCGAAGTCCTTTGCGTAGCCTTCTCTTTCAACCAATGCATCAAGTTTTTTCTTAAAACGCTGCCCAGCTTTGATTGATGAAAATAAATCCTGGTCTAATGCTGGTTGATTTGTACTCAAGTGGAGTTGGTACCCATAGATTCGTTGGTTACCACCATTAATTAGGGCCTCTGCGCTCGTCTGGGACTGAATCGTTAACCCTGAGATACCATGCAACGTTTTGGGCAAATCAAAGTCATAGTGTGCAAATTTAGGCGCCGATTGATAATCAGCCGTTTCTACAATGTTAAAATTCACATTGATGTGCCCGTACTCAGAATAGTTGCACTTTTCAATACCGAATCTCGCCATTACTGAAGGTTTAGATATGTGTTTTTGCATGTTATCTCTCCCAAGATGCAAGTGGATTTAAATACATGCTTAATGTGACAAGAAATTATGAATGCACAATTTTGTGGGAAGAATTGAATACATTTTCATTCAAATCTGATTTGAATCGATAGCCAGTGTTGTGGGAATGAGTAAGCCACCAGCATGGTATGATTTTTTCGCAGGTGGCTTTGTATATTAGCTTGTTGGATTCATAGCTTTAAAGTAAATGCTTAGCACTTCATCTAATGGAATGTTAGCACGGCCAACATCTGTAGCTACCATTAGTGGTTTAATGTATTTACTATCATAGCTACCGGGGTATTTTGACAGATTGAATATGTTTTGAAGTTCTGACTCAAAATCAGTGCCGTGAAGCAATTTATCCATAGTCCCATCAGAATTAACCACGTAGGTCTTGTCTTGTAAGGCGCGTGCGTGGATAGGAACCAATAAAGAAGAAATGATTTCACTAGATCTTATTTCTTTGTATGCACACCATTGTGGTGTTACACGAACGACTCCGTTTACTAACAGAATATCGCAAGCTAAAGTAGCTTTTAGTGCATCGTTTTGGTCTGACCTAGCAAATATTCTGATGTTTCCAATCTCTGCTGGAGATATGGCACCTAGTAGTGAAGAGAAGTCAGGGTGGGACGTACCATCCATAATTTCAAGAAAATTATCATTCGCATTTAAATAACGGTTAAGCTGTGCAGTAAAGTGGTCTTGACTGACTGAACTTGCCAAGTCGCGCCAATCATTTAAATTAAAGGGTTTCTTTCCAAAAAAGAAATCTTCATTTTTCATCGTTAATGTACTCCATAAAGTAAAAAAAATCCTGGGATGTATCTGTTGCCTGAAGAGTATTACCCATATAGATATTTTGTTAGTTGCTCGATAACTCTGTTTCAATTAATGTTGCGGAAGCAATGTTATCAGGCGAAAGCAGGTGGACAGTATTATTCTGAGGGCATTGTACGCGCAAATACTTGCTCCATTTTTCAATATCCATATCTGTCGGCACCTCACCATCAACACATGAATTGCTCTGGTCGGCAGGTGTCAATATCTTCCTGATTATGTTTCGGCCCCCCTCAATTTCTCCATCAGGGAAAGTAATGTCTTTTTCTTTTATTAAGTAAGTTCTCCCCACGACAAAATCAATAACTTTCACAAATCGGCTCCCTCAAAAACTTCTCTATCATGCTGGTAAAGGCGATATCACGCTCTACCACTGTTTCCTTTGCTTGTATAAATAGGCTTGTTGGTATTGTAGTAACATACCTGGCATCGAGACTGATTGAGCTTGAATGGCAAATTGGATAGCTTTTGTCAGAAGAATGACAATCAATAAATGAGCTCACTCTAACCCACGGTGCGTAGTCCAAACTATAAAGTGAGTTCATGAATGATACTTGTTCCAGATCGTTGTACTGAGTAATAACTCCCACCCTCCCATCCAATCCACCAGCTTTCATATACTCACTTTGAAGGCGAACCCAACTTGAATTAGACTTTTCCGCGTTTAAGTAATGCTCTGCGCCCTCATTGAAAACTACCGCTACTCCCTCCCATATTGGGTCAATGTCTTGATTAGATTGTGTAGTCTGATAAAGGGTCTTTAGGAAAGGTGGTGTTGCGCACAACTCTTCCAGTTTTGGTAAAATTAGTGAACCAGAAACTGTCATCTATTACTCCACTTGAATATAACTATTAAGAATGCAGGGGGCATTTGGTGCGAATGATGATTGGTTTAGTGGCCGGTGGAAAGGCGGTTTCCGATTTACCAAACATTTGTCTGGTAAATCGGTCAGCCTGGCTAGGTTATCCCACAAATCTTAAATGCGATGGCGGTTCACTTTCTACTGCATTAGAAAGATAGCAAGCTGCAGCAGATTGCTTTAGGTCTAATAAAGATAAGTTCTCGCTTGATATATAATGACAAACGGCAAATACAGCGACGACCTCCTCCGGCGAACTGATCTCACCAATGATTACTGACTCACCATTGGGTTGGAAGCATTGATAATCTTCCATCCAGCCAAGGCATGTATTGCCGAAAGGCGATTTTCTTAAATGCTCGAGGCCTTCTTTCGTCACAATGGCTCTTTCAAGGCTGTGAGCAAATACTTCAGGTTCTACAAACTTGGGTTGATTTTGTAACACTTCAAACTTCGACAAATATGAAGATGGGAGTATTTGCTTGCCGCGTACTCGTAAGCTCCCGTATAGGCATGACTTAATCACTTTATTGGCAATATTAGTAAGCAGGTGGGCTGCGTTATAGCCCATGGTTAATACTGACCACTGCCTTGATATCGTTTTCGTTTCAGAGTCGATGATGCGACTGTCACCACCATGGCTTGCGGCAATGTAGATATCCATGTTTGATAGGGTAATAGCATCCAGCGCTTCACTGGCAACGTTACTTATTGCTTGCCTGTTAAACCCCACCAGCGAACTGGTAATAATAAGGCGTTCAAATTCAGTGTAGTAAGACATGTTAGCTCCTTTGATTATTTACAGGAGCTAACGTAGGGGAAATCAATCGGTTGTAAATTCTTGAGGTAAAGGAATGTATCATTTACCTCAAGAATGAAAGGATTCAACTATCAAAGAAGTAAAGAAACCCCCATAAGATTGTCATCGTTCCTGCGATAAACAATACATACTTGACCATGAAGGTTGCTACTTCATTGAAGTTTAGCCCACCTGTCAGCATAAAATACCCAAGGATGAGCGCTCCTATTGGCGCAAACATCGTGTATAAGAGCGAAAACCGGAAAGGCTGACGCTCACGTGATTTGTGTCGTGATTTCCTGCCGAGTAAATAAAGAGACATTAATAAAAAGGGAAACCATCCCATTACACCTGCGGCTTTTAACGACTCAGGCCCTAACCCAGCCATCCCAGTGAGTACAGTTACGGCAACCCCAAACCAAACCAGAACTCTCGCTAATCTGTCTTCGCCGTCCCTGCTCTGTGTATCAATCGATGCGTTCATTTTGTACCTCCTTTTCGGCTTTATGAACGTAGGTATGGTAGTGTAATTTCAAGAAAACGACCGAAAATAATTCAATTAATTTCCAATGCCACTATAAACCCTACCGTATAGCTGCATCACAGCTTGAATGGCGTCTTCATCAAGCTTTTTTTTGAGGGGCCGATGAGAGTAAAACTCTCCCTCAAGTACCGTATTAAAAAATTTGTCATCGATACTGCTCAGCGCAAGTTGATAGTGAACTCGCTTCGTTGCCTCCTGGTAACGCGCAGTAACTAAAAAAGGGGATTCTCTGTGTCGATGACCATTAACCAAAAACGCGATAACTTTGTCTGACTCGTTTCTAAGTAATACTCCATCTAACTGTTTTTCATATGTGCCATCGCATTGCGTTAGCAACGCGCTATTAATAGGACGAAAAACTCGCCCGTTTAAGTTGATATTCACTAATTTACTCTCTTTAAATCGACTTTTGGTGCACCAAGAAGTAACTCCTTGGTGAGATAAATAATGGCTACCCAACGGAATTTGAACGTGACTTGATTAACTATGGTGTAATCGTCGGGTGTCCATGTAAATGAAGTAGCCCTGTACATGATTGATGGCGCCTTATGTAGCACTTTGGTAAATGAGACCGCGGCAAAAAACACTGCCTGTTTGAAGTATCGCTATGTCTGCAGAAACTACAGCTCTGCCGGTTGTCTTTTCGATGAAATTGTCAGTGTGAAATGGGTTGTATGTTACTTCTACCCATTCACTTGAAAGCGACGCTTTTTCTCCCTTAAGCACTTTACTTAAGGTACCCTCCACAAAAGCATGTACATTACGTCTTTTTTCCTTTCTCGCTCTTGCTTGACCACCAGCACGCACATTGAATACTGCATTATCAATTCTAACGCTGACAGAGTGATCTAAAACTTTGCCAGATAACTTTCCGCCCTTTGCTTGGATCGAGAACAATTCACTATTCTTGCTACTCAAATCACGATAACCACGAATGCTATCCCCAAGCTCGTAGCGACGACCTTTAAAGCCAATAATCTCTTCTGTTGTATCAAATGGAACGTTTTCTTCGAAATTAAGCTCTAGTGATTCAGTAAACATGTTTGCACCTGTTAGGTTGACTAAGGATATGCTTGTAACGTAGGTCACTCACATATCCTTGCGACTTTGAGGGAAACTGAACTGAAACTATTCTAGTTATTGGCTGGTGGTAAGGTCCAAGTCGAACATTCGAGCCATATCTTGAAGCCCTTCGACCGTTGCGCCTTTAAAATAATAGGTTTCGATATCATCGGGGATGTGGGCAGTATAGGCAAAGACCACCTGCAAACCGCTTTTGTGTGCCATTAACACCCTGTGGCGCTGCTGATTTACCTTAAGGAGCTGGTGGTCCATCGGGCATATTGTAGCCAATTGATTTAAAACCGCCTTATCAGTAAACCGAACATAGGGAGCTTTAGGGTTTACCTTACGAATACGCCATGAGTCACGCTCAAAACTTATGAGGACATCTTCCTGGAGGGGTACGCTATCGTGCGCTACCGAATAAATAGTTCCTTTATGTCGGAAACAATGCACTTGGTTACCGTTTCTACCATGAACCCCGTTAGGCTCTATCAGATCACAATCGTCCACCTTTAAATAGCTTGCCAACGCAAGCTGATGATTGTTGGCCCCGGTGACACGTTGAGCTTCATTTATATCCATACTTTAAACCACCTTCTTTAGCAGTGAGCCATACGTGCGGGTGGTTAGGCTATTAACCTGGCCGCGCGAGAGAGAGAACCGAGTTCTGTCTGCGGTGATAGTGTCACGAGATATGGTAGAAAAACCCCATGCTTTTTTCACTGTACACCATCCAGCAACCACGGTACGAAAGTTTGCTTCGTAATTGATTAGGAAAAGGTCTTCAAGGTGAAATTGTTTAAGCGAAGTTGTGACGGCTCGACCAACAAATAGATCAAATGCCTGTCCATCATGGCGAACGGCAACCGCATTACATAAAATAGTATGTAGCGTGTTATAGGCTAGTGAGCCCTTAAATCCGTCAATATGTGATACAGCTTCCAGCAAGGCGCGTGTTTCACTGTAAATTACATCGAGAGATGCATCAGAACTGACTTTCAATACTGCTAATGAGGGAGCAGATGCTAAATCAAAGCCTTGTGCACAGCACAGAGTTTTACTGAGGTTAGAATAAATACGCTCTTCAGAGACATGTTCCGCTTCGACCATTAACCAATCAATAATGTTTTTAGACGCCCACTTGGCTATGACAGCTATCCCTTGAAAGGGGCTTTGGTTTGTAATTGATAATAAACTCATTGAGATGTTCCTATTGGTGTTATCTGACAATGAGCAACGTAGGCCTTATTTTAGTGCGGACAAATTTGAGGGAATTCTGCGGGTGGCTTGCACCAACTCATTGAAACCTTGGCTTAAAAAGCCATGTTTAACAATGCTTTTAAAATGGTTAATTAGCCCTGGGCGACTAATCAACCACCAGCAAGAATGTTTGGCTAATTAAGAATACTAGTTGCCGCTAAACCATTATTGATTGCATCCTCAATATCAAAGATGCTTCTTCTCATTTTTCTTAGAACAGACTCTGCCTGCTTTACTTTTTCATTCATCGCTAGCTTGCCATCTAATGTTTCGCATTTTTTGGCTTCATTCCGTAGCCTAGTTACGTAACCTTTAGAAAGTCTTACCTGCTCTTCTGCATCTTCAGTCGTTTTTATTTTTTTTAATCGTTGCTCAAATGACACCATTGATAATTCACCCTAAGTTAGTTGGTATTTTGAATTAACGTGACGAAAAGTTTTCCAAGAGCAAATGCAGTGGAATGCTGATTAATCCTCACAAAAACACTGTACAAAAACTAGACAGCAAGGGGCGCGGGTGTATAATTTATAAGCAACCATAAAAGACAAGGAAGTTTGGAATGAAAAAATGTATTTATTGCATTACAGCCCTAGTTCTTATGGGCTGTAGCTCTATGCAGCCTCTAGAGCTAAAAACGTCCATAGAGTACAAACCCGATATAACATTACAAGATGCGTCAGATTTAGCCTCCGAGGTTGCTGGTGAGTATGCGGATAGAATTCGCGAGGATTACAAGGAACTTGTTAAAGCGGACCAGTACTTATTGCATGCAGCGGCAGTTGGTATCATCGGCGTGGCGTCTTCGGCACATGCCGACGTGTTGACCACTGCATCGCTGTTTGGTGGGTATGTTGGTGCTCAAAAGGCTTATACAGGCCCTTTAGGTAAAGCAAAGCTATATTTAGAAGCTGCATCAGCTGCACAATGTGTGGAAAAGCACGCTGCTAGACTAATACCTGAAGTTAAAAAGTTAGATGATAAATCTTTCTCAATCTTTGCACTTCAAAGCGATCTCAACGATGAGCTATCCAAGCTAAAGGCTGCCATAGGGCATTTCGATATGGCTTACGCAAGGCTTCAAGGTAAAGATAAGGAAGAGTTTGATAGCGACTTAGCCAAAGTAAATTTAGGCGGTTTCTCGTCCTTTGATGAAATTTATCAATTCGGAAAGAGTAGCCTAGAAAGCATTCAGGCCACAATACGGCAAGTGAAGGATCTTCCGTTCCTAATCATAGATAAATTACAACAAATTGATTTGGAGGTTACACGGCGGTTTATCACAGAAACTGTCGACATAGATACAGTCATAGCAACGCTCAAACAAGGCCAATCATCACCACCTGTTGAGAGTGTTTCAGAACAGCAAAGCTTACAGGGTGTAGACAAAGGCGCCCCAGAAGGGTTCTTTGATATGAATGACCTTCAGCTAACACAAACTGCTACACAAGATGTTCTAAATCTTTCAAAGCAGGTTGTTTACTTATCAAATCTTTACGCGTCTTTAGACCTCTCCCCTCTCACTAAGAATGCAAATTCCATTAAATCTTGTGTGGTTGCTACGGTGCAAGTGAACGATTAACTTAGCTAACGCCACCACTCCCGATAGGGCGTGGTGGCGGGTGGGGAAAGTCACGGCTTAGATAGCCATGACCAGTTGGTTTTTGTCCACTTTATTTTTCGCAGCCTCCCTCTCTTTCTTTGCGATTTCTTTTGCCAAGTCAGCCTCCCTCTTCGCCTCCAGTAGACGCTTTTGTCTAGCAGTGTGCGCCTTTACATATTGCTCGACCAGTAGTTCGTCCACCTGCACCCCGGCGCGTTCCTCTAGTGATACCTTAACAGCTGCTCCATTCACTTTTTTGAAGAACATGCTGTGGTCTAACACTCGCTCTATGGCGATATACGATGCGTATTTGTCAGGGTATTGCTTAGCGCCCTCCTTGAGATCACCTTTACTGGCCATGTAGCAAAATGCGCATGATAGGCGGCTATATTTTTCACCACGCTCTCCATAGGCGGGATGCGGATGTTGACCGCTTGCATATATTGCATCGTAGGTAGCATCCTCTGAGGCATCAAAGATAGGCATCCAGTCGAACACTGTTCTCGATTTAGTAGTCAAGCGCTTGTTGATGAACAGCGGGTTTTTCATGCTTCTCATCTTGCTTTCAGCAGCTCGAATGCCGGTTACATTGAACGCTACTTTGATACCGCGTGCTTTCATGTCCTTTCTGATAAACTTATCGATTTGCTGAACCTTGTAATCTGAGGTGCAAAAGCGTGCGATTCCGCCCATGAATTTTCCACGAAGCAAAATTCCATCAATAAGGTTTCTGTAAGGATTTTGAACTACCTCTACTGGTATTGCTGGTGGTGTGAACTTCTCTATGTGCTCAATAACTCCATCATGCTCTACTTCGCTAGTTAGGTTCGCATGTACTACAGTTATTTTGTGGTGTGGAACAAGCTCCAAAACTTTTAGCTTTGCGAACTGGCTATCTTTTCCAGCCGAATCAGATAGGTAGAAGTGGCATTTGATATCGTCGTTGTTTGCATATTCGCGAATAAGTGCGTCTCTCGCCTCTACTGAATCTGCCGCTAGCTTGTCTGCGCCAGTTAGGTCGAATAGGTCAAAGTTCTCTGTGCATTTCATGGTTGTGTCACTCCTGTTCCGGTATGTGATTAATGTGCAGCAGGAGGAGAGAATGTGTATTTTGGGGGAAAGAGCGGAGCGGTTGCTGAGCCTTTATTCCAATTTAAAAGCTCAGCGTTTTTATGAATGAATGCTTATGGTTTTAACTGGTAATCTACCGTCCAGGTGTCCAGTGAGTGCGGCCTAATTAGTGACGAACCGCTAAATGCTTTTTCTTCATCAGCACGACTGAAGACTTCCTTTAAAAACTTATCTAATGCCTGCGCAGAAGCTAGTTCACCAAAACGAACGCTTATTTGTCCTCCATAAGCATAGATAAAGCACACATCATCTATTAGAGGCTGTAACGCATTTTTTAAAATCTGCATATGCTTCTCTGCGGTTTTCCCAATGATTAGATCATCTACCGATGAAACATTAACAGCATAAGGGTTTTCAGGGTCTCTGCGTGACTCTGTACCACCAGCATGAATAAGCGGGTGGTATGTGTGGACGTTTTTAAATCCCATACTCTTAAGCTGCGCTTTTACTTGCGCCACATCGTCCATATCTTGGCACATCACAACAAAGTCAGTCGTAATATGGCAGTTCACCGTTCGGCCACCGAAAACCTCAGATAGAAACTTACAGCGTATTTCACTGTTGACTCTATGTATCTCTTCTACTTTATTTCTGTCCATGCGCCTCTCTAATTGGAGAAGACCCGGCAATGTATTTAAGCGCTCTTTAAGTACTGCTCTTGTTATATTTTTTTGCATAACTATTCCTACTACTCTTTAGTTATAAAGTTTTATCGCCCTAATTGGCTTAGGGAGTACCGTTATCCACTTGTCAGGTTTTGCAATTCAGAGGGAATTTCTTTTGGTGTAGCGTTTATTAGCTTGTGGACTTCAATCAATAACGATATTTGCGAACCATTCACTTCTTCCCAGCGCACCTTCCCACCATCAGCCCCCTTTGCATGTAGAGGGAAAACGAACTGGTACTTATCATTCAGCTGATTATCTAAGCCCATGGGTGTGTCGTGATGCCATTGGCACAACGGGAGTACATACAGGTGAGCTTCTGGCGAAGTGCGCCCATGTATGTGATGAATAGACACTGGGGAACCGGTGTGTGGCTCTATCAGACCTTTATTGATGCAACAAATACACCCCAAAGCAGCCATACGGTCATGTAAAGACATCTCCGTTTTATTGCGAGACTTACCAGCCATACCCTTTGACCTTAGAGGCTTCTTGGCTACCAGCGGTTTAGCTACAGGGGGGCGCATTCTAGCTTTTTCGGATGCTTTAGCTCTCTGACGCTCTTGCCGCTCGCGTTGTTTTTCCAATTGCTTGATACGGTACTCAGGGCATGCAAGTTTTGCTTTTTGTTTTGCGGCGGCGCGCTCTTGGGCACGACGTTGTTGCTCTCTCTGCTTTTGCAACTTTTCGGGGGTTACTAGGAAACTCATCGTTAGATGAGTCCCATATATTTTGCTTCTGAAAGCGCTTCAAGCAAGGTGGGCATACGAGGGTAAGCTTCTCTTACCGATGCAATTTGTTCAGCTGAAACCTTTTGCCCGAAATAAGATGCAGAACCATCATCGAGATTCCAAACTAATGGTAAATGTTCGTTTGTCGATGCTTGGGTGATTTCCATTTTTATATCCCTGTAATTGATGACAGAGATAACGTTACGCACCTATATAATTAGGCAAATTTGAGGGAATTGCAGAAAGAAAAACGGCTCCAAATTAGGAGCCGTTTGTTGAGTTAATCTTCTAGGAACCGTTGCCCTATTTTCTGTAGAGCCTTTCTATTACTAAAAATCAGCGGAAAAATTACAGCAGCCGTCACGCCCAAAGCAGCCAACAACCACCAGAAATAATCTAGGTTTACTGATATATCCATTAATACCACCACCTTAAAGCCTAAATGCCACGACTAGTAAGAACGAGCCAGCAAGCATAAACAAACCTACAAATGATAGTATAACAGACAGTTGCAGCAAGCCAACATTTTGGTCTATGACCAATATAGAGCCACCCAAACCAAGTGCAAACAACCCAAGACCTAGATCTTTAAGGACGTCTTTTAACCAAGTAAGGACAGCAAGTTTCAGTGTTTTCAAACACCCCTCCTAATTGTTATCCATATTGGACAAACGTCACATAAGAGAGAGAATTTGCACCTTTAGAAGAAATGCTAAGGTAAATCCTCTAAATCCATCTTTAAATCTCATTATCTAATAGTTGAATTTGCTACTTACAAACAATTCCTAATCATGGATAGAAATTAAAATTACTCGGGTTAAATATCGTTTCGCTTTCCAAAATATGTGATAACCGTATTTATAATTATTTTCGAGGGTTGTAATGAAAGAGTTTTATCATATTGAAGTAGGTTACAACGGCGCGGCGTTAGCAGGCGGCGATAAAGCTGCCGAGTTTGAGATTGATAGTAGAAATACTAAGTGGTTAGTTAGAGTCTTTTTAAATGGGCTCAGAGCAACTAACAATACAACTAGTTATCTAAAGGTGAAAGGTGAAAGTGGCATAGTTAAAGTTTTTTCTACCTCAAAAGAAAGCATACTGAACAACTTGCCCTTACCGTTTACATCAGACGTTGAGTAATCCCTCAAGCACCAATTAGCGATAGCGAATAGGTGCGAGTGCAAATCTGGCGCTACCACAGCGCCAGTAACTCGGACATTGATACGTCCACCTGCTTTGCGACAGTTAGGTCTAGGAACCCTTGCCCGGCTAAGACCGCTTCCGCTTGCTCCTGCTCCGCTAAGGCCGCCTTATACTCCGCCTCGCTCAATGACGCTCCTAGCACCATCGTGTCATACGGTACGCCATAGGTCATTTTGAGCGCGTTGTAAACCTGCGCACGCTGAACCTCTTTGTGCAAGCCTGGAATGCTTCCACGCTTCAGCTTTAGAATTTTTGCTTCAAGCAAAAGCTTGATGATAACCGTAGGGCACACCCCCTCTCCGAAATGACCTTCCTCAAGCACTTCCGGCCACCAGCGTTCGACTAGGTCGTCAATCAGGCAGCTCTCACAGTCGATAGTATGGCGCTGCTCTTCCTCGAATGGAACCAAGTCCACTGAGTCGAGCTTAGGATGCATCCATAGCTGATTAGTAAGTATGTTGTGGCGGTTGTCCTCATGAAGCCCAGTGCATGCATGCTGCTTTACAAGTCCGTTGATATTGAAGTATCGCGTGGCTGGTAGCGTCTGAGGCTCAGCTTTCTGCGTCTTCGGGATAGCATAGCGTTCTCCATCAGTGTACACCGAATGCCAAATCCTTAGCGCTGTTCCCACTTCACTTTCTCCGCCTTCTCTTGCCCACTGATATTGAATCATCAACAGCTCTTTGTAGCCAATGAGCTGGAACCGGCAACCTTCGTAACCGTATTGCTCGTAAAAAGCCTCTTGCTCTTGTACATCGATGGTCAGGATATAGCGTAAAAGCTCCTGTCTGTAGTCCAAGCTGTACTGGTTATAGCCCACCAGCACCCAACCACCGGCTTTCACTTCGCGCCCTACAAGGGCGCGAGAGCGCTCGTAGTCGAACAAAGTATTCACCATGAAAGTCCTAAGTTCTGAGAACGGCGCCATGTAGCCGTACCTTGCTGGCGAGATACTGATTTGCGCCTCTAGGCTCTCGTCACGTTCTACCATGGCGCAGAGGAAGCATCCGAATCGCGATCCGCAACTTTTGTCCTTGTCCTTGTTTTCACCTGAGAAAAGATCACAGGTGCCACCGTTTCCCGCACCATAGTGCTTCTTTAGTTCGTAGGTGTGGTCTACAGCAAAGCTCTCAATGTCCTCGTTGTCGATTGCAGAGCTTAGCGCCCATACATCTGTCAGAGTCCATGACTTGATTGGGGCAAAGGTGAACCCCAAGTCAGTCTTCACTAGCTCCACATCACTCTCATTGCGCTTAGCAATATTCGCTGCTCTAACCTTGGATTCGAGGTCTCGCGTACCAGATGCTGACGCGATTTTATTGGTCTGGTGACGGTCGCCTAGCGCCCGTAAGTAGCGTTTCATTGGCTCAATTTTCCAGTCCACTGTACAGTCACGACCGTTCTTGCTGGTTACAGGAGTGCGTAACAACTTACCTCGACCTACATACTCAACCATCGGCAGACTAGCCAGAGAGGGCTCTAGCTCTTCTGTGCGGATAGGCAGACCATGCTCTCTACCGTACTTACGGGCAGCCTGGTGTAAGTCCAACATAAGGCCGTGAAGCTCTAGGTTCTCAATCGTAGTGTTGGTAGTAACGATGTATAGCGGCCCGACATAAGGGTTAACTTCCATCGCTTGCTTGAGCCCTTCAACCGCACAATGAGCAACACAGATAGAGTCCTTACCACTAAGACCCACGCTAATTACCCAGTTTTCTAGGAAAAGCTTTTTGAAAGTATCTGTTGCCTGTTGAACCTTTGCGTACTGCATTGTGTGCCCCTTTTCTTTAACTGGAGCTAATGTGTCAGGGCTGGTGGTTATCGCAATTTATGGGGAAAGACTCTCAATCCACTTTTAGAAGTCTTCGTTTTTAAGAAATTTTAATAAGTCGGGATTTTAATAACAGTTATTCTGGAACTTATACATAATGAAACGGTAGATGCTTACTAAGGTCTACGTCATTTGTAATCCGTAATCCTGTCCAATAGGCGATAGCCGACTTGGGCTTTCTATTCTAGGCGCTTGTATAGGTGCTGAATGAATAAAGGGGCGATAGCCCCTTTTTTTTGATTTCAAATAAGTCAGGTTTTTTATTGAAAGTCAGGTGATTAATCCCATACTGACAATGTGACCTGTGTTTCTCTATAGGTTCCAACCTAAGTTCGCTTTAGTCCTGCTTAAAGCGAGCCTTCAGCCTCGGAAGGGCTAGAGAGAGGGGGCTACCCCTCTCTTTTATTTTTCCTTGTTCTTATCCTTTTCATACCCGAACGCTGCCCACACGTTTTCCAGTGGCTCGATGGGGTTAAGCTCCCCCGTTTTTAAATTGAAGAACCCACCTTGGTACTCCACACTCCCATGCCTAAGCATCTGCCAAACGAGATTCGCCATTTGAAAGGCCGTAGTGTGATTTACACCGAAGTCTTGTCTTCTAATTGATTCAGCGTGCGAACATGAGGGCATTGCGTGTTCGGTACTCTCAAGTAACGTTTCGCCATACAAATCATAAAGGTTCGGTAAGTAGTCACTTTTGTTAGTGTTACCCAAGTGCCCCATGATAATTTGTCCAGTGTGCTGGCCGTTGCCACCGTCGATCCAAAGCTTATCTCTGTAGTGACTTTCTTCTGCCGCGTTTTTACCTAGTTCATATCGAAATGATGCAGAGTCAACGCAAGTCATAACGATATCGCCTTTAAGGTAGCTTGAGGGAGAAAAGTTAGTGCATTTAGCTGTCCACCCCGTACCGAACCCGTTATTAATTCTTTCCACCAGCACTTCTGCTTTTGGTAGTCCAATATCCATCGGCCAGAAATTTTGTCTTCCCACATTCGTTTCGCTTACTGTGTCTCTATCCCATACAGTTACATCAAACGGGTTGTCATTACCTCCTACCATGCGAAGTAAGTAATGGATTTGGGCAAGGTAGCTAAGTAAGTAACTCCCTGTGCCACCAGCGCCTATTACGTCAATTGAGATTCTCTGTGTAAAAAAGTGTGATGGTGCAACAAATGACATACTAAAGCCCCCTTGTCAGTGTTTCGATGAATTGAGCCATTGGCATGGCAAATTTCATTTCCTTTGCCCTTACGCTAGAGCCGCTTTTCTCTTTTTCGCGCCAAAATGCCATGTGATTCTTATCGTCACTGTAATACTGACGCTTGTCGTTATTAAAATTCACGTTCAGGTGGGTAAAATAAGAGTCGGTCAAAGTCGATTCAATTTGAGAAAGGGTGTCCAGACTTCTTTCATCTGGTAACTGCGCTCCCCCCTGACATAAGAACCCACTTGTATTGATGTTCATAAGTGGTGCGTGGTAAAGGCGTGTTGCTTCGTTTGGACGGGCATCTGTAGCTTTGGCAAATACATACAAACCTTTAGAAGAAACAGCCCAAACCAGACTCGGCCATTTCACGTTAAACGCTTTTTCCCCTGACTTGCTAAACCACATGCTTTGGCGCTTTGCAGGTGTATGCCACACCACCAGCTTTGAATGGTTGATAAGTACATTGCCTGGAATCATTTGTAGTGACTTAACGGATTCTTGCTCTGCCGCCTTGCTAACTTTGTTTGCACGTTTGGTAATAGTGCTGCGCACATTTCTTATATCAGTTAAACGCCCTAGACCTAATCGATTGTTAGAAACGTTGTGAATAGTCGCATATTCACTAACTGACTGACCTCTACCATACAGCACAATTGCCAGTTCTGGCTTTGGCTGAGAGCGCTCTTTTTCTAACTTTACGTGGCTTGCAACGGCAGTTAACATTCGTAATTCTCCATAAATACTTCTAAGCATTCCATCAACCAATATCCTGTCAGATGCCCTTTCATCGCTTTCAGCCACTCAGGGTTATCTACCTCAACTTTTAAGAAACAATCTTCGCCAGTGTCGTTTAGGTAGCGGTTATGCTCTTGAACTGCATTATCAGTTACATAACAGCGACTAATATCGTCTAGGCAATAAAGTACGTTGTTTCCTAACTCCTCCACATCGTCCATAGCTGTGAACTCATAATGCTCGTAGTTAGGCAGGTGGTTGACTAACATTTCAGAAATGAACAACAACATGTCTATCACTTCTGGATGTTTACACTGTGCATTAGTTTTAAAGTCCTGCAATTCTTGAAGAAAGTCTTTATCGATTTCCCCCCAGTCATACTCACCACCAAGGGATAACAGTTGACTGCTCAACGCTTCCTTAGCCCATCCTCTGAAATAATCCGCTTCCTCTGATTCCTCTACTTCATCTTTGTTGTCAAAGATTGTTAAATCAAAGCCGTCCATGTGCGTGTCTGTATAGTATTCAGACAATCCATTAAGCCCATCTTTTCCCAAAATCGTTTTAATTGATTCGAACCAATCAGACAGCCCATCCATTTCAAATGAATCACAAGTTACGTAGGCTGCAAGGGCGGGCACATCAATGCCTTTCGCTGGCAAGTATTCTTCTAAGAAGTTGTTACAGCCCATAGCATAAGGTAAGGGGGTAATCATGGTTCTACAGGCAATCTGTGAAGCAACACGCGCAAGATACTGACGCTCTCGTCCTGACACCTTGTGAGCATACATGCAGAAAACGTGTAGCAGGTCAGTAGAAGTTACGCATAAGGTGTTTTCGCTATGATGCAAAGCGATACATATTTTATTGTGTTCACTTTCCAGAGGCTGTCCGAACCTAGCCTCGTAAGCCTCTGGAAGAAAGTTAATTAGACTGTTTACCTGTGCTGTCATTTCTTCAAGTGTTGCTTTAGCAATGCTTGGAAGTAAGCAGTCTAATTCCTCTATGTCCAAATCAGGAACGAGATCTCCCAAGCAGTCTTCGATGAAGTCTTGCGATACCCCCGTTTGCTCAAAGTAAGGCGTGAGATAATTTTCAATACTTTCTATGTTGTAAAGGAAGTCAGATTCGATAGAAAATGGGGTTAGCACACGACTGGCGTGTGCATCGAATGTTATTTCTTGCCCTGCCAACTCACAACCAAACGGTCTTACATCAGGCAGGGTTGGAATGCGGATTTCTGCTTGTGTTTCTTCTTTGGGATCTGTTTTAGTTGGTAATAATTCAGCGAACATTGTTTTTTCCCTACCACTTTTGCCTTTTTCCGTTCAGCCTTGTATTCATCTTCCATACTGGCGAACTGTGAGCGCCACGACTTAAAGGCCGTGGCTACCTTATCAGTACCGTTATCCATTAGAGTCGGCAGGGAGCTTAGGAAGTGTGTAAACCATACGTTCACCATCTACCAAACCATCATCTTCATAGATTTTGCCAAAACGAAAGAACGGATAGTTTTTACGAATGGCTTTGATACTTTCCTCAAACGTAGCATTAGGAGAATTGCACTCAACTTCCAGAGCACCGAGTTTGAACACTCGTTTCAAAGGGGTAGATTGTAGTAAAGATGCACTCATGATTAGTCCTCCAAATCAATATCGTTAAGGTTTGTAGCTTGTTCTGGTTGTTCAATATCCTGCTCAGACGGTTGAGTAGTCGCAGCGGCAACAGGGTCGGCTTGTTTAGGCGTAGCATTAGACATAGTCTCAGTCACATTCCCTGTATTGGCTGTCACAGTTGCCTCTACGTAGCTTTCAGAAAAGCTGTTTAGGTGCTTAATAAATTCTTCATCCAATAGCATTGGGCTTGCTGCCACTTTTAAAGGCTGCGTAAGAGCTTGGCGTAATTTGGGGTCTGCTGCATCACCAACATTATTTTGGGTCATTACGGTGACAGCCATTTTTCCATTCCCCTCGTCTTGAAGCGTCAGGCTAATATTTTTTAAATTGGCTTTTTGAATAAGCTGATACAGTTCAGTAAACATAATGAGATTTCCTGCGTTGTGGGGAGGTACACCCTCCCCTTTAGAATTGGTTTCAGTAATGGATTACTTAGGTTTAACGTGTGCCAAATACCAAGAAGGTGCAAATTCGGAGTAATCGTGATCAGCTTCAATGATGCCTTGTGCAAGGTCGGCTTTTTTGCCCTTGGTTAACTTAGCAAACGACCCTTTTTCTTTGGCATTCATGGCTTCATCTAGCTTGGCATCTTTAGCCAGTTGAATAAGCTGTGGTGTGGTGTAGTGCTTAAGTGTTTGCTCTGTAGGTTTCCATGCATCCACCGCGACTCTTTTAGCAGTTTCAGCACCTTTCGCTTTCAACAAATTAAGCAACAAAGAAACCGAACTAGAGTGATTCATACGCTCTGAGTTTTTAAGGCCATGTGCTATCGCTTCAAGCATAAGCCCTTGCATGGTTGGCATATCCATATTTAGATAGGCATCTAAAATTAAATCGTCAAATCCACTTTTCAACTTGTGTTTGGCGTTGCCTTTGAACCCTGTAGCTTGCGCCGTTGCTGCGAGCATCATTGCCCCTGACAGCATTTTATCATTAGCAAAAAACCCAGCGGCAGCTTGTCTAAGTAGCTCTTTGTGAGCGTCTTCTGCTACATTAGACATAGAACCAACTTCTTGCCCTTTACTGGTTTTAACCGCCTTGGACTTAGCGAGTTTCTTGGCTTTCTCAGGGTCTTTTTTGGCAATAGCTACAACTGTTGGATCAGACATAGCTTCTTCTGTTGCTTTGCCTATCGTGGCAGAACACTTGCCAAAACAAATTTTGTCGATGCATTGGCTCTCTGAAATTTCACCCTCAGAGCCAGCAGCGTCAGACATAATGACAACGCGCTTTTCACATGAACTACAGCCATTAGTAAACTGTTCCTCGCCCACCTGCTCTACGGTAACGGTGTTTCTGTCCTTTTGTGCCGACTCAGACAAGAAAAGTACTTTGCCAAAGCGTTCTTCGGCGGTCGCTTTTAGCCCATTTACCCACTCTTGAGTTTTTTCACGAAAACAACTTATTTTCGAACACTTTGCTTCGGTAGATACATCATCCAATAAGCCCATTTGATGATAGGTGTTATGAGGGCAAGCGTTACATTCAGCGGTATCGAACTTAGCGCTTTTGATGGGAGTTTGTTTAGAGCCTAACTGCAATTTAAGCTCTTTTACTGTCCAACCCTGAGTTAGAACTATATCAAGTAGCTTTTCTTGTGCTTTGTGGGAGAAAGGAGCAAGCGCAAGTGCGTGTGCAAACGAAAACTTGTTATTCCCGTCTTCAACCGCTTTCAATACCTTTTCCGAACATTTCATCAACTCAAGCAGTTCATTAACTTGCTTCAACGGCTTGTTGATTTCCTTAGCCACAGCCTCTCTATCACCAGCAAACATGGTGTTGTACTCTTGTGCCGCCATAGCAAGGTCAACCGTTGACAAGTCAGTACGGTGAATGTTTTCAGCCATGTGGATTAGATAGGCTTCTCTATCGTCAACCATTAAGACTTTTACAGGTACTTCAACCAGTGCCAAATCAATCGCAATGTCTTTACGACCATATCCAGCCAATAACTCAAGCTTGGTATCATCCTCAGGGTGGGGGCGTGTTACCAAGTTTTGTAGAATACCTTGCGCTTCTATGCTTGCCTTGATTTGGTCATAGTCCTTTGATGGACGGTTTCTACGCTTGTTACCGAATTTAAAATCCACCAGCACTGAGGGGGATACATTGATTGCAGCACCATCTTCAAGTTGAGAAAAGTTCATGCCTGTCTCCAAGTTTGTTGTTCTTTAACTTGGAGTAATGTTGCATAGATGGAATAAGTCACAATTTTAAAGGAACGGTGATGTTCTACCGCTTTTTACCAGAGATACCTTGCTGATTTATTAACTTCGCGGGTGGCCTCCTTACCAACTAAAAACACGTTCTCAAGAATTTTTCTGACGAAGGAAGAAAAGCGCAAAGCTGGCGATAGCCAGTGGGGGCTTTTCGCTGTGACTCACTCCTTTCCCTCAAATTTGCAATTTTATTTACTTAATAAACTATGCAGAAAACTCACTTACATAGGTAAATTTCAAATGTCTAAATCTGCATTTTGCACAAATCTTTTAGTTTTTTTAGTTATCGCTGTGGCATCTGGCATCGATGCTGCCTGGCTTAACTTTACCGTTGAGGCGGTATGTATTTTTAGCGTTCTGCTGGCGTTGGTGTTTATTACTGACTTTATAGCTGTAGACAAAGTTTCTGAGCCGGTAGCGCTTGTTGTCACTGAGTTATTTAGCATTGCTGTATTCGTACTCTCAATCACGTTTGTTCCCAACTCTATAAACACGGTTATAGAGAAACTTGAATATAAAGAAGAACGAATTTTAGCAATCCAAAATAGCCTTCCAGTGGATGGGGATATTAGAATCGAGAGATTATCAGACCTTAACCAAGGCAAAGTATTAATGTGCCAGATTGGGTGTACACCAGAGCATTTAGAAGACATGCTCATGAAGACAAGGAATAGTCTTGAAAAGGCAAAGGCCACACAAACAACTTTGGGTATAGACGCCAGATGGTTCAATACAATCGTGTTTTTCCTCTCGAACCTGGCTGTAATCTTGTACGCATTCAGAAAATCATTCAAGGGGTAGGATATGTCAAAGCAACTTAATCAAGTTAACCAATCGGTAAACCAGCTTAAAGAAGCGCGCAAGCTAATTCCACCAGCGGCCGCTAGAGCAGTAATCGATTCGGTACGCAGTAGCGAGCCCAATGATGATTTGTTAACGTTGGTGGGTATTATAGCTGGCCAAAACATCCAGGCTGAAGAACTGCTTATCGCGATTAGAAATGAGATCCAATCAACCAATCGTTAATAGTAAGTCATCTAGCCCCTTTAAATAGGGGCTTTTTGATTTCAACAGCCCTATTCCTAAGTTAGACTCCCATTCTTCCTTGCTATATTACGTAATACCGCCTAACATTAACCATCCAGAGTGACACTATATCGGCCTCTTAAATGTCATTCATCGCAAATTCTTGCCTATAAGCTGCATTTCCTAACTGGTCAGAGCAGTTACCTTTGCAATTCAATGTTATCTTTATAGTTGGGTGTTTTTTATCCAATTTATACTTTATTGTTCAGAACAACATCTGGCAAGGACAACAACTGTGAAGACCATCTCAAAATTTAGAGTTCGTCAAAAGCTTCAAGTTATTTCTAAACTTGGGGACAGACATGTTGTGCTTGGACAAAAGCGTAGTGGCGTAGCCGAGTGTTTTTTTATTGTCCGCGATAATTTCGAACGCGTATTACAATCAAATCCATCCATCCCTGTAGATGCAGAAGTGCAACGAAACAAAGAAACAGGTCTAGTTTCTGTTGTGAATCACAGTGATGAGAAACTACCGCTCTGTGATTTTGCTAACAATATAACTCAGAATGTTGGTACATCAGCTAGCTGCTAACCATTCCTAACAATTTGTAACGGATTACTGTGCCACTCTTATTAGGAAATCACGATAAAAATATTATAACGGCAACTGACGTTATAGAGACTGAGCCTTTGTCATGGTCGACGAAGGAAATTGTGATCCCCGGCTTGGAACAAGATAACAAAGCTCAAGCTATTACCTTTGAATTTGCTGAAGGTAAAGGCATGGTCGTTATCGAACGAGGCGGTAACGCAATCGCCAACTTCAACTACAATATACTTCCAGCACACCACCCTCTTGCACAGGCCTTTAAACCTCAAAGGCAGGTTGCCCAGATTGTTAGCGCACTTGTTGACGAAGACTATCGAGGTATTGGTATTTCCCATTTATGCTACTCGATGCTCAGTCAACGCTATATTGTATGTTCAGATGAACAACAAACAATTGAGGGGGCGGCCCTGTGGTATTTCAAAATCCCACAGATTGACCAAATTTCTATGCATATCGTTTATCGTTATGATCAAACAGACTTTACAATTGACACATGGGCAAACCAAGATGCATGGTCTGGGGACCGAGGGTTAGTTAACTTCGCCATTGATAATGGTATTCCCGCTTCTCATTTTGATGACCACAGCAAGACAGTTTTCGTTGCGGTATCAGAAACTAAGTCGACAACCCGTATTAAAACTAACTAATTCCTATAATTGTTTCTAATTTAACTGAAATATTCGTGATTTCTCTGAACCTTGGCCGTCTCTTACTACAGGAAGTGACGTTTATCGTTAATTATTCGCTATTACGTATATTTACAGATATACCTTATATGGAATATTTCCCTATTTATGAAAGTTAGGACTCCCAATGATGTAGGCTCCTACATCACGTCTATTCGTAAAGCATATAAGCTGTCACAAGCAGAGCTCGCTCAAAAAATAGGTAAAGACCAGCGGTTTATATCAAAACTTGAGAACTCTCCTTCCAGTATTTCCTTTGGAACAGTCATGATGGTTCTAAATGCATTAAATATCGATATTGACTTTTCAAGCCCCGATACTAAAAAGCAAAACAAGTTGAGTGGTGAGCTATATAGGGATAGTTTGAACAAGAAGGGTAGCAAACCTCCTTTACACACCTGGAGAAAACCACACAGGAAACCCAAGGTAGTAAGCAAAGTAAAATCATAGGAGATAAGTGAGCTAACAAATCATAAATGCACCAACAAAAGCGAAAGTAGCGGGTGGTTTGTCTTAAATACTTTTGGCCACTCTTTTATAAAATCCAACATTACGCCATAATGTCGATAACAATAAAGCAAGATGTAAATTATGGCCAACGCGTTCTATAGAATAAAAGAAGGTGAGTTTGTTAGACAGCTGGAAACTCAATCCATCACAAAGGTTATAGCTCAAGAAAGCCCAACCGAACCTCAGAAGTTTTTTGTCGTGGCCATCAATGCCAATACAGAAATAGCTTATGTAATGCGCCATGGGCGCTCAGACGAACCTAGAACATGGCGACTCGACAACTTGGCTAGGTTTTTACGTAAGAACGGCGTAGCATCATTTGAGACGCTTTTTGAGGCGTAAAGTCATAGTCGAGATTTTATTTTGCAGCATGCCCACTTTTATTAAGTCGATAAGACATCACTGGCAGAGTAGTTAGAAATGTCTATTATGCAGTAACAGCATTAGAAAGCGGAAAACATAGGAGTTGTTTTGAAAAAAGGACTTGATAGGCTGAGAGCGCTCAATGAGCAAATGTTGAAAGAAGCACAAAAGCGTCGAGATAAAGAGCCAGAGCGGATAATTGAAGAGCTTTCTGGAGTACCACCTTTTGCCTTTGGCCAAGATAAACAGTACACGCACGACGGCGTGGACAAAAGCACCCTGCGAACGGTATCGACCATCTGTACTACTAAGAGAATCTACGTACTGAGTTCACCTGGCGCTGCGGATGCTCTAAGAGCAGTTATTTTAGAAAGAATCTGGGAGCATGAAAAGCAAGATGAAACCCAATAAGCAGGAACTTGAGTTAATCGTAGGCCATGCTAGCAATGCCCACCCTCTAGGCATGCTAGCTAACATAATTTTTATTGGGGTCTTGGGAGCAGCGTTGTTTGGCCTGTTATTTAAAGGCAAGGCGATGATAGGCGTTGCCTTATTTGTAGTAGCCGGTTTTGCCTGTCGCCAATTAATATTTTTTCTTCTTAAGTTACACCTCAAAAAAAAGTATTGGTCAGAGTAAGCTAGTAACATTAAGAAGTAAGGCCTCGAACAAAATGGATATAGTATGGCCATCTCCTTCGAGCCTTCTAAAGCTTATTTAACCCGTTTCACTGCTGTTTTAATCTTCTCTAGTATCAAAAACAAAGCGTTCTTTATAGGCGTTTGAATATTCAATCACTAAATCATATTCATCAAATGTCGCCTCAATATCCTGTTTGAGATATTCTCTTCCCTGCCCTACATCCAGAGAAAATAGAGTAAGCCTTTCGTTTACAGCCAAGGATGCTCCTTTAGCAAGCCAGTGCGTCGAACGATCAACTACATTCACTCCAGAGCGCTCCGCTACTAGTTTAGGAACATCGGTATCCTTATCTACTTTCTTCCCATTATGTAGAACCAAAAATGAATTGATAAAGGCCGGCCCAATTCCATTATTAGCTATATTAAATTGAAGCGAAATCACACCATTATTCACACTTGTATGAGTATGCTCAGACAGATGTGGCGTTACTGAAACACGATTATGCTTTCGCTGTACCCACATTTGCCAGGAGCTTAACCCAACCGCAATCATGGCAACGACCAAACTCCAATTTACGAAATTTATAACCTTTACTGCATTCTCAAACATAAACTAACCTAGTAACTGAAATATTGATGTCACTGCAGAACAGAGTGCCGCAAAGGCAGAAATGCCCGATATCCATAAGGCTTTAGTTGCAACACTAACCGACTTTTCAGCCAGCCTCCTATTAAGTTCAGCTTGGCATCCTTCAAAGGCCATTGACCCTGGCATAGCGCCACCGCCAATCATTCTTACAAGCTGTTCGTCTGAAGCATTTCTATAATCCATTTTGAACGTAACTCCTGTCTAATTTATTGATTGTCTGTTCAGAGCTAAAAAGCATTATTATGCGTTGTGTCCACGGAAGTGAGGAGAAATATCAGAACGCCTAACATCGATATGAGTTAACCCGAACTGCTGGTGGACTAACTCTTTTACAGTTTCTATCATCCAATCATCTGCTTCAGGGGAAACATAAACACAAGTAATGAGGTATTCAGGCTTAAAAGGTACTTCAACCCCCCTGCCCTCTTGGCCTTTGAGGTCAAATACCGCTCTGAATTCTTTCTCGTACGCAAAAGCACTCGACTTTCTCATAAGATACTGGAAGTAATATGGCGCCGATAGGTTTCTTACTCCCATAGGAATTACTAAAGGGTTGGGTTTGGTTTTCTCAACTGTAGAGCCGTCGAAGGGATTAACATAGTTTACAGCCCCAATAATTCCAATGGAGTCCGTCTTGTAATCGAGTACACCTTCAATGGTTCTCGCTAACCTCATCCATTCAGTTTGCACGGCAACAGAAAAGCCTTGTCCCCCATAAAGGCGCCACATTGCGAGACTTTCTGAAGAAGCGGAATGCCAACAACTAACATATGTATTACTGAATGCACTTATGAGGTTTTCAATTGCATCCTTCCGAACGTCAGGATTAATTTTCCAGTGAGTAAAATCGAGGGTTCCCTCGAGCTTATCCTCGAACGAGGAAACATGAGACACCCAGAGCTTTTGAGTCTGGAGCATTCTTACTAACTGGGCAAAGGGCATATATCGCCATAGTGTTTCTTTTGGTTCTTCCATAAACAGAATTTCCTATTAATTTAGTGCGGTCGGTTACGCGTGTATGGAGAATGTTAACGCAAAGAAAAATTGGGCAATAGATTATTTTCTATAGGTAGAATTTAAGAAAATGGTAGAAGAGATGACCAGAACAACCTATATCTCGAAGTAGAACCGGTCAATATCGGGGAATAGTTTAAAGCAATAAGCTGTAACGCCTGGCAGAGATAAGATGGTTTGCCCTTCTTCATAAGCCACGTTGCCGCCCTTATCTTTTACGAAGCCAATTGCATCAGCTAAACCAACTTCATAGGTACCTTTAGAATTTCGTATGTTTTTTAATTCTTCAAATAGTGCATCGTACATGTTCATACTAGTGAAGGCCTCCTTGGTTCGTCCCGAGTTCAACTGTAGGTTTAAACATCAAAGAAAGATAATGCTTAACTCGTTCTATCACCAATTTCTCATCTGCTACAATTTCACTGGCACAACCTAGCGCATCACTCTCCGCACCTACGAGGTATTCGCCCTCACCGGCATCCACTATAAACGCAAACGCCCAAACCCCATCTCTTGTTGGGTGCTTGGCGCCCAAACGTAGATTGTCGAGCTCGTACCCCATTGCAATCGCGTTTCTCATATGCTCAAGCTCTGAAGCGCCGCTATCGAATACTGCCGCGCGTTTCTGTTCGAAACCCGGAAGAAGCTCAAATTGATTAAGTAGTGATATTCCATTCATAGTGTAATTCTCTTTGTTATTGCCGGTGGATACTAAGCGAAAAAATATTTTGTTGAGTCAAAGTGTTTATCACCATATGACATTGTGACCGTTCCATCTAAACTGACATCGATGAAATCGATACATGTCGCCCCAGATGGAGTAACATATTGAAGCGAGACTGAGTTATTTTTGTAATTATTAACAAGGCAGTCCACTAATTCAGTTTTAGAATGGACAACTCTATCGTTTCCAAAATTTCTAATTTTCACACTCATAATAAATCTTCCAATGGTTTCGATGCTTTCGAGGAACAAACAATAAAATAATGGACTTCGCCGCATCGAATTGTATCCATAACTTCTACGCCAGTTCTTGTTTTAATAAACACATCTGCCTCATGTGCACTGCAAAATACCCTCTCGACTTGGTGATACTCATCTTTTCGTGTTTCAACATAAATCTTGTAAAAAGGACGCTCTTTCGTAGACGCATCATCAAGCTCAATTCTGCTATCTCCAGCGTAGGCTTTTGCGCAGAGTGTGATATCAGGCCTATTGGCAAACATCGCAATAGAAACCATATCAAATTTATCAAAAAGCAAGCGGGTGGCTTCTGAAGAAAACCCTAAATATTCCACTTTATGAAGCTTACCCATAGAACGAGCCAAAAGAGGAAACCTGTTTTCTGATTTGTATTTTTTATACTTCACATTTAATTCGTTAAGTGAGCCATGGATGTAATGTTCTACATCACACCCATATGTCAAACCAGAAGGAAACTATGCAGCTTCTCGGAATAAAAGGTCTTGCATGGAAGGTAGTGTGGTTATAAGCCCGGGCTGGTCAAAATAATACCCTACTTCTTTAACGAACCGGTCCTTCAAACATCTTGGTAAAGAATGCTCTTCATCAGCTCTCAAAACCTTATCGACAACATCAATTGGAGAAATCCTTTCAATATTTGGAGCCTCGATCAATGCCAGACATTCAACGTCATTAGATAATATTGTGTTGAACGTAGTTACTCTCGATTCAATGAAAAAATCTGAAGTAATCAATTTATCGTGAGCAATATCGCTATTCAGTTGGATAATTGTGGTTTCAACTGAGGTCCCCTCAAACGTCCCTGGAGGTAAAAAGTCCCCTTTAACAAGGGAATCATTGCTGTCACAGCATATTCGCTCTAGAAGCCATTCTCTGTCGCTGGAATTGATATCCTCAAGCCAACCTACTGGGATAACAGAAATTAGAACTCCATTAGGAGTTAGAAACTTTAATGCATGTCTAATGTGCTTTATAAACTCATTTCGATTAAATGGTGGGTTCATCATAACTAAATCAAACTCTTTGCTTGGCTCTACAGTAAGAAAGTCTTTTTGCTCTACTTGATAACCCTGCTCTTCGCAGCAAACCACATTGATTGGGTCGATGTCATAACCTTGAATATCAAAGAAACGATTTTCCTTCTCTCCGTATGCTAAAAGAGAGTTAGCTAGATGTAGCGGCCCGACTTATTATCCTGTCTGACCCGATTTTATCCGCACTTCCTGACCCACAATCATTGACTCTATCCTATGGCGATGGTTCACATTAGTTAAGAATGAGACCACATTGATTGACACTGGGACTGATTTCATCGGGTTAGGCCCACTTTATTTAATTTTACTGACCTCGACGTAGATGAGTTGATGTAACTCTGAAAGTTTCAATTATTTTCTTCGATGCAACTGGCCGTTATTGGTCGATATATAATACTTATCCTTTTCATTGCACTGGAAGTTATACAGGGTTCCGCACAGGTCTTTAAATTCAAATGAGTATCCTTTGATGACTTGCATAACGTACCTACTTCTCCATATCTATTTTATCGCCCAAAACGGCTTGTAATGATACTTGTCACACCCCAACTTCAACATAGCATCATGCTCACTCATACCATTAGCAACCATTTGTTTAAGCTCTGGCTCAATTTTTTCTAAATGTGCTCCATATAAGTAACCACGACGCGCTATTCCTAACCCCCATACTGTCAACACTATGGTTGGAATAAGTGATTCTGGGCTAAACATTGGAAATAAATAAAACCCTCCAGAAATGACAACTAACATGGTGATGTACAACAGAGCGTCCTTTTTTCTCTCTTCACGATATCGCTCTTTGTCTGAAGTCATTTCTCCCCCACTTATCTCTGATGTCCTTTGCCAGTTCTGGCAAATGCGCTTCAATCTCATTCGCGTAGGTCAGTATTGCCGCTCTGCAAGCTTTTAGGTGATTAGGCTCTGCACCAGAGTCTAAACGTAACACAAATGCTTCAAACGTATCAGGCAAGGCTTTTCCATCGGCTCGCTCAATCGAATATTTACCGTGTAAACCTTTTGTTGGTGCACGCAAATGGTTAGGAATTGGTAGTTTTGCATCGCTGGTCATAATTTATCCTTATCTAAAACAAATCTGAACGTCTAATATATCATAACATAATGTACAGTTTAGCAAGCCATCTTTCTAATGTCTATTATTTCGTATATTATTATTTAGTGGACACATATTCTATAATTCGATTTAGTAGACAATAAGTATGAGAAAATTTGGATACGCTCGCGTATCAACCAGTCAACAGTCACTTGTTGCCCAAAAAGAAGCCCTATTAAAAGAAGGTGTAAAAAGCTCAAGAATATTTACCGATATTGGAAGTCGCGCAGATTTAGATCGTGAAGGTTTGAATTTGCTTCGCATAAAGGTTGAAGAAGGTGACTTGGTATTAGTAACTCGATTAGACAGACTTGGTAGTGATACTGCTGAGATGATTAAATTGATAAAGGATTTTTCCCAACAAGGTGTCTATATCCGTTTTATTAAAGAAGGATTAAGCACTGAAGGTTCAATGGGGAAAATGGTTGTCACTATCCTAAGTGCCGTAGCCGATGCTGAAAGAGAACGAATTCTTGAAAGGACGAACGAGGGGCGTTTAGATGCAATGGCCAAAGGCGTAAAATTTGGTCGCAAACGTTCTATAGACAGGACTAAAGTGATGGAGCTAAAACACCAAAATGTTGGAGCCACAGAAGTAGCAAAGCAACTAGGTATTGGTCGCTCAACCGTCTATAAAATATGGAATGAAGAGGAAGACAATAATTCAGTATGAAAGCCAAACGGATTGCGTCAGAGGTATTGCTTGATCTGTCTTCACGGATGGACCAATACCCTGCGCGTTCTGAAGAGCGTAAAAAAATCGTTAAGTCGGCATGTGAGTTATATGGTGTTTCTGAAAGCACACTTTATCGTCAGCTGAGGGCAGTCAACAAACCAAAGTCCCTTAAACGAACGGATTCGGGAAAGTCACGAGTTATCCCTATTTCAGAGATGGAAAGGTACTGCGAAATTATAGCCGCATTGAAAATTCGCACCACAAACAAGAACGGGCGGCATATATCAACCAATGTAGCGATTGATTTATTGGAAAGCACAGGCGTTGAGTCAGAATATGGTTTTATTAAGCTTGAAAAAGGCAAGCTTAACAAGACAACCGTTAACAGGTATCTATCTCAGTTTGGCCTTGATAAACACAATCTAATCAAGAATGCGCCAGCAGTGAGATTTCAAGCTAGGCACAGCAATGAATGCTGGCAGTTTGATCTTAGCCCGTCAGACTTAAAAAGTGTTGAAGAGCCGCTTTGGTATGATGAGTCTAAGGGATTGCCAATGCTTATGCTCTACTCAGTAGTAGATGATAGAAGTGGTGTGTGTTATCAGGAATATCGCAACGTCCACGGCGAGGATGCAGGCAACGCGCTGCGCTTTCTTTTTAATGCTATGTCACCCAAGTCAGACCCAGATGTACCTTTTCAAGGCATCCCACAAATGATTTATATGGACAACGGGCCTATTGCCCGAAGTCGGGTATTTCAATCTGTAATGAAGTATTTGGGCATTGATGTAAAGGTGCATATGCCAGATAGCAAGGATAAACGGCGTAAAACAGCTAGGTCAAAAGGTAAAGTTGAACGAGCCTTTCGCACGGTTAAGGAATGCCATGAAGTGCTTTATCATTTGCGTGAACCCAAGAACGAAATTGAAGCTAATCAGATGTTGAGTGAATATTTGAAGAAATACAATGATCACCAACATCGAGCAGAGCCGCATTCTCGAACGGAAGACTGGCTTCAGAATATTGACGGCGCTGTTAAACAAATGTGCAGCTGGGAGCGTTTTTCATCTTTTGCTCGCGAGCCTGAAAAAAGAACAGTAGGCATTGACGCCAGAATTCCCATTGATGGGAGCATGTATGAGGTGGACCCCGACTTAGCTGGCGAACAAGTCGTTCTTTGGTGGGGACTGTTTGATGACGAACTCTATGTCGAACATGATGGTCAACGTTACGGCGCTTATTTTCCCGTCAGTGGCCCAATTCCTTTATACCGCTACCGTAAATTTAAGCAAACCAAGACGGAAAAACGGCTTGGCAAACTAGAAACCTTAGCGAAGTCGTTAAAACTGCCTGAGTCTGAAAGTGATCAAAACCACGAGGTTATACTGTCTATGAAAAATGTCGTTGAGCCAGTTCCTACGCGAGAATTCGACGATCCAGATCCATTCAATGAAAAACAGTATGAGAACATATTGAAGGCTAAGCTCGCCATATCCAAATATCTAGGAAAACCATTAGCAATATTGGAGCAAGGCGACAGAGATATGATTGACGCTATCTTGTCTCAGTCATTAGACAAAGGTGTTGTGATGAAACAAATAAAAGAATATTTCAATAATAGGAGTGGGGAACATGCAAATTGAAGTCATGGAGCACTTTGGCATCAAGAAGTATTTTCGAGACGCAGATTTCTTTGAAACCGACACGGCTAAGCGGCTGTTTAAACAACTCAAGAAAATCATACCTGAAGGCCAGCTTATCGCATTGACTGGTGTTGTGGGCATTGGTAAAACAACTTATCTAGAACGCATTCAAAAGCAGTTGGCTGCGGAGAAAAATGTGATTGTGGCCAAGTCATTATCAGTTGAAAAATCAAAGACCAATTTGACCACTCTGATCACGGCCTTGTTTTACGATGTATCAGGCGATAATGATTACCGGGTACCTAAGCTTGGTGAAAAGCGGGAACGAGATTTACAGGAACTCATTAAGAAGAGCAAAAAGCCCGTAGTTCTGTTCTGTGACGAAGCTCACGACTTACACCACCGGACATTAACAGGCTTAAAACGGCTTATGGAGGTCATACATGAAGGCGGTGGTAAATTATCAATTGTTCTAGCCGGACACCCAAAGCTTCGGAATGACCTTAAATCACCCACGATGGAAGAAGTTGGTTATCGGGCTTTAACTATGTCACTTGACGCTTCACAAGGTATTCTGCGTGATTACATTAATTGGCTCCTAGATAAATGCACTGATGACAAAATGAAGGTTAAAGATATTATTGAAGATCAGGCGGTAGATTACCTAGCAGAGCATTTAACAACACCTCTCCAGGTAGAGCAGCACCTTACATTAGCGTTAGAAGAAGCCTATGCCGTTGGTGTTAAACCTATTAACGTCGATTTGCTAGAAGAAACGCTATCAAGTCGAATTGATGAAATTGAACCTACACTTATCAGACACGGCTACAACGAGCGTGTTATTGCCGATCAGTTTAGATACAAACCGGCTGATGTTCGCAAGCTCTTTAAAGGCGACCTTGACCCTACCAGAGCTAAAGAAATGACAGCGGAAATGCGCGAGGCAGGTTTACCAATATGAAGATATCCTCTAAAAAGAGAAAACTGGCAAAAATCATTGATAAAGGAGTGAAGCAATATCCTAACAATGAACACGGCGATATCCAGCTATTACAGGCTTCATATGATTACATGGACACGTTTAAACAATTGATGGATAGCTGCGACCAAGAAGAACTTAATTTTCTTTGCAATGAACATCCTGGGCTATATAGGTTTGCACAGATGCTCGAAAACATGGCACAGGGTATCCAATCTGGCGCTATCAGTGTTCCTAAAGATCACTAATCATGGTGTCGATTAATGTGGGCCTAACCCGATGAAATCAGTCCCAGTGTCAATCAATGTGGGTTCATTCTCGCTTAATGTGAGCCGACTGCGCAGGATAGAATCAATGATTGCGGGTCGGAATGTGCGGATAAAGTCGGGTCAGGCGATATAAGAAGTCAGGCCGCTACAGCTAGAAACCCGGTACCTATACTGGGCTCTAGAACTTTAATTCTTTTTCCTGATGCCCCTAAGTAGTTTAAAGCAGTCCAACTTACCATGTGTTCAAATACTGCTTCAGTACTTGGGTATAGGTGAAATTTATTAATATTCCTTGCGCCACATGCAAGAACACGCTCGATAACGAGTTTAGGATCTCTGGTAAAAGCAAACCCTTGATGATTCTTGGACCACTTGCCGCCCAAACGCTCTAATAACCCTTTCAATTTTGAATATGCTTTACTTGGCAACTGCTCTCTAACAAACAGATATTTGCCCTTATACTCTAAACACTGAGTTAAAATATCGCTTAATCCCACTGCATTCTCCAAACAACTTTTTTCTTAAGGCTAGTGGAGTCGCTGAACGTTATTCACCGAATTACTTTCCACCTTTACCAATCGATATGATTCAAAATGCATGAAGAATTAAAAAAGACAAAAAAGAGGGAATACACCCCCTTTGTGAAGTAGTCTCCTTTTCTAGTTAAAAACTCAAACTAGCTCCTTCAGGTGCTTGTCTTGGATAATCTCTTTGGGTAGAGGTGCTTTGTAATCTACATATTTGTAGCTTGTTATTCGGACACCTAAAAACGAATGGTTTCCATCATAACTGAGATACTTTTTCGTTCGACGATAGGCACCTCCTAAGTCAAGAACCCGATCATCATTTAGATAGCCGAGTAACCTATACTTGTAGGGGATATTATCTTTAACCTGCTGCTTTTCAATTTCATGGCGCTTAGAACTCAAATCTACTGCAAGGGAGCACAACTCATCAAAAACACTTTCCCATTTTTTGTTATGAGCTTGCTGAATACCCACAACAAGATGAGCTATTTCGTGACAAATGGTTTTTCTCAAGCAGCCGACTGCTGAAGTTGAAAGGAATGCTGAGTTGATAATTATATGGCCAGTTGAATAAGCTAAGCCGTTTTGCCCTTTCAAAGGACTAACTTCTATAGTAGGTGTTTTATGAAGCCATTGTTGTAATGGATACCTTGTTTTAGCTATGTCGATAATATCTACAAAATGAGACTGTATTTGATTAGTAGTGAGCATATTGACTCCAAAATATCATATGGTTCTGAGTGAAGCTGATTTAAGGCTTAACCGTTCAAAATTACTTCCAAAAAACTGGAATTAACTTCCCTACTTTTTCGGAATCATATTTAATCTTGGAGGGGCTGATATTTGGTAATGCACATCTCAAAAACATGAACGATTTAGTCAAGTCTTCTTCACTTCTTGGCACTCCTAGCATCACATCACCATTCTCAATTAAAGAAATTGATTTAGCGTCCTGGAGAAATTCATTTGCTCTCACTTTCATTTCAGGAGATTGTATTTCCTCAAGTATCGACTTGTGTAACTTTATATTTTGCATAACAGGAAACAGGCTTTCGGCATCCAGTCTTGTTGGAGACTCTATGGCTTTTTCAATATTGCTTAAATAGGCGCTTGGTTTTATCCCTTTGCCTCTATACCTAATCTGTTGAGTCCATGCAGAAATTGAACGTATCGCAAATTTTTCAATAACCGTTGCTTCAGACCAAGAGAGACTCTCAATATTCCAGCAGCTACCTGTTTGGTAATCTCTCTCAACGCAAAATACTTTCAGACTACTATTGATGATCGCTTCTGTTGTCCTACTGTCATAAATAGCCTTAAAAGCTTGCTTTTGTTTGTCATTAAGTGAAAAGTTAAAATATCGATAATTAATTTCGTTCATTTTATTATCCTTGCCTTATTAGATAAAACAAAAGTAAGACATTGATAAAAAAGAGGAAATTTGCTGGAAAGATGCGTTTAACAGGGAAGTATTATGTATATTTTTGGAAAAGATCTTGAAGCACTGAGGCTTTATGGTGGATTTACTAAGAAAAAGTTGTCTGAAGAATTGAATGTATGTACAAAAACAATAAAGAACTACGAGTCCGATAGGTCATCACCTACTGTTAACGAATTCATCAAGATGGCCAAATTATGTGGCCTGCCTGAATCAGCTCTTTCAAAGTGCCTGTCTGCACAAGACACACTTGAGAACCAGCTCAGAAATCTTTCTAAAAATTGAGTATGGACAACGACGTTGTTTAATACTTTAAGTCTTTACTTATTTTATATATTTAGAAGTCACCTATACCCCATTTACAATGGGCTACATGGGAGATAGGTGATCACTTACAGGAACTAAAGTGATCATTTACAGGATATAAGGTGACCGTTTACAGGAATTAAAGTGACCATTTACAGGAACAAAGGTGATCATCTACAGGACCTGTAAATGATCACCTTTGTTTATAATTTCCTGTAAAAGGTCACCTTAGTACAATATTAAACCACTAACTTTCCTGTAAAACGTCACCTTAATGAAAATTATAAGCTGGTGGCTTCCCGTAAAACATCACCTTGTAGAGGCGAGCTAACATTCAATGGACGTATTTCTTCAGTTACATTGTTAAAATTCACTTTTCGCGGACTGTATAAACATACACGTATATGTATAAATCAATAATGGTACTTATTCTTTTTGATACTTAATGTCTGTTAACCCACTTCCTGTAATTGATCACCTTATGACTAAAATTAGATGTAATTTGACATCAGACTCAATAATTCAAGATAATGCACAAAAGTGACTTTGTTTATATCACCTTATGAAAAAAATAAAAGAAAGCGCCAAACCAGTCCATTTAAGAAAACACGTGGCCGCAGTACATATAGGTTCTGTTGGTTTCAATTTGTTACATAGGAAGGCTATTAATGCCGCAATTTGGTTTGCGCAACAAGAAGCTCGAGAAATAGCTGGTGGTGACCTGGAAAGCTATCTCAATAAAACAGACGGTATTGAGGTCAATCACAGCATCAACTTTAAAGAGTTCCGTCAATATATAAATTACAACTCAAATGATCATGAGTATTTAAAAAATATATTCCGTGATTTATCACAACTAGCTGTTGAGTTTGACCTAATAGAAGGGCGACGAAGCTGGGAGATAATGCCCTTTCTATCATACGTAAAATTTGCTAATGGAATGATCACATGGAGTTTTAGATCTGAGATTAGACGCTCTATTTTAGACCCTGATGTTTATGCAAAAATCAACTCTGAAATAGTCAATCAAATACAAAATGATATTGCCTTTGCACTTTATGAAAATACTTATCGGTATGTAAATATTGGGAAAACCCCATGGCTTAAAATTAACACCTTGAGACAACTTCTTGGAATAGCAAAAGATGCTTATAAAGAAACCAAGTATTTCACAAGGGTTCTTAAGCAATCTATGAAACAAATTCAAAAGGTCGCTGGTATAACACTTGAGATGGAGCCTACTGGTAAGCCTATTAAAGCTGTTAGGTTTCTTGTGAGAGCTAATCAACAACCTGATTTACTAATTGAGCAACATGTAGTTCAAGAACAGTCAGATGTTGAAGCACAGCTTTCTCATTTTGGATTCACTCCTAATCAGATAGCTGATATTTTCAATGCTTACCCGCTAGATTATATTCAGTCAAAAATTAATTTTTTGAACAAAAGAGCGCGAGCAGGCGGTATTAGAAATTTTGCAGCTTTCGCCTATAAAGCCTTTGAAGATGACTATGTTGAAAATACTTTTACTCCGAAATTAAGCAAAACTGAATCTATGCCTGCACTCACGGCAAAAAATTCAAGAGGAGATAAGATGTCATTTATAGAGATCTTTGCCGTTGCCACTCCTGAAGAAAAAGATAGTATGAAAAGGTTATTCGAAAGCGCCTTTAGGGCAAGCCAGCCTCATTCGCTTAATAAACGGGAATATGATTATGCTTATAATCAGCTAATGAATAATGATTGGTCTGGAGCAGAGCTAAAAAAGTCTTTCGAGGAGTATGTTGAGGGTTATGTCTTCATGAGAGCCGCATATAGCTCTGAGATTAGAAGCAGATTAAAGAGTGCTGCTAAATAGCGCAGCACACATCTAACAATGGAATATACAATCCATTTAGATTTAGTGTTTTTTTCTCATATTCAATAATAGTAAAGTCATCACCCTCCCCCATTTTTAATTGTTTGTGGATGCTAATTTTCTCCAGCCACTCAATAGGCTCTTCCTGTTCACTCAACACATATTTAACCTTTGAAGAAACTTCTTCAAGATTTTCCACTGGTTCAATTTGTATTGCTTCGATTGAGAGGTGATAGAGGTGAGAACCTACGTCAACTACTAAGAAGTCCTTAGAAATATATTCTTCAATACAGGAATATCTTAAAACCACTTCTATATCATGAATTTTATATCCTAATTCAGCTTTCTCTACAGAGACTTCGTATAAAAATTCAGTACTTTTTATTGTTTTCATATAACTACTATCCTCAATTTTCTTTGAGGTTACATGAATAAAATAACTAGTTAATATTTCAGTAGCTTCATTGCATCGTGTGCGCTGCAACCAAACCTTGCAACAGTTTTTCCTCTTCGATTCCACATGAAATAACAGGAATTGGTCCAACGATACTTCGTTTTAATATTTTCAAGCTAAGTTTATATTTAGGTATTTTAGGATAGACGGAGCTCATCTTGTTAAGTTGTAATTTACAACTCATAGCTCAGCGATGCGAATGCAGGATAGTGGTAATTTAAAACTATTGTGAAAGCCACTTAAACAGGAAAAACAGTATATACATTTGGTTGTTCGTGGAAAGCAGAAGTGGAGATATTGGAAGATTAAAAATGTCTTGAAGGAGAACAGAGGGGCAAGAGCCCCTCAACTACTTTAGTGCACCAATAGTTTCTAACGTTGAAATAACTTCGTTTAAGGCGTCTTTTTTCGGGAGGCCATTAAAGGAAATAGAAACATTGTTTCCAACTTTTTTGATGATAACTTTAGAACCATCAAGGAATATTTTTTCAGTTTTAGGCTTTTCTTGCTCAGATAAATGGCTAACAATAGCTTTTAAAAAAAGATTATCTTTTTTTGAACTATATTTCTCTGAAATTAAGTCGATTGCACTCTGGACTGATAATGGGTCTTTCTCATAAAGAGAAGCGACTTCAATCAACTGGTGGAGTTTAACCTTCGAAACATCTAAAAGATAATTAGATAAATTACACTCATCATAAAACTTTTTAGCTTTTAGAGAGCGAGATAAGTTCCCTTTATCCCAGCCTATCAAATCTGCAATTTCATTATTAGTTAGAATACCGTCTTCAACCAATGGAAGGATTGACAGCCACCTTTCGAAAGGCGTGATATCTTGTCTATCCTCATTTTCAGAAAGCATGACCCTAACGGCTTCGGCATCACTAAGCTCTTTGAGAAATGCTTTAAATACTCCCACATCTCTACTTGCTTCAAATCTGATACGGCCAACAATGAGTTCATATACAGATCTACCGTCTTTAAGAGTTCTATCTGTTTTGCGAACAATACCTGGAAAATGTTGACCTTCAGTAGTAATAGATCTTTTAATTTGTTGGAATTTTTCGGTGTCTATCGCGCTTTCATGACGATCATGGTATTTGAACAAAACTACCTGATCATGTTCAAGCTGGAGGATTGGTTCCTTAATAGAACGAGCACGCTTCTGGTTGGCCCCCATAGCAAGATCAATTGCTGGATTACTTGATGAAGGCTTATTAGGCAACTCAGAACTAGACTCATTTGCAGTAATAGAGTTGCTGCTACTTGCAGCTTGTAAAAGTTTGTTGATATTGCTTTTTCTAGCCATTATTACCATTCCTTAAAGTTAAATCATTAATAACTTCATTGAATAAAGAACGCATATTGTCTGTAATGCGCTTATCTGGCTTCTCTGCTTCCCATGGAGTTTGGAAGACGGCCGACGAATTATCAATAGATTCAGAATGTAACATCTGGTTCGCATACATGTGAGTACCTAAAACAGAGTTCATAACTTCCATAAACTCACGACTCATTGTATTACGTCTATCATACATAGACGCCATTACCTTAATGCTATTGAATGTTTTGTCTTCAGCAACACGTGTTACGTACTGAGTGGCAGTTTCTAGAAACTGCCTGGTACTTACAAAGTCTAACATTCTGGGAGGGCAGGGGATGATGATATTATCCACTGAAAGTAAAGTTTGAATACCAATTATGCCTAAGCTTGGTGGCGCATCAACGAAGATAAAATCAAATTCATCTTTGATAGTATCTATACCATCCTTCAAACGCTGAAAATATTCCAGAGCGTCTTCTTGTGAGCCGCCGCTAATTTGAGATACTGCTTCAAACTCAGAACTACTTAGATGTTGGTTGGCAGGAATAATATAAAGATTATCAAAATGAGTAGGACGAACTGCATAAGATAACGAATTTTTTTCACCATAAAGAGTATATGGCAACACGGTCTCGTTTTCAGATATTTCCTCATCGGCAATGATGCCAAACAATGCCGTAGTACTTGCTTGAGAGTCCATATCAATAAGTAATGTACGATACCCTTGTAAAGCAGCGTATTGAGAAATATTTACAGCTGTCGTAGTTTTACCAACACCACCTTTAAAATTATAAAGTGCAGTAGTGATACCAAGTCTTTCATTTGGGTTATTTCGTTTGGCTTTAGGGACAATGCCAAAATGATTCCTAAGAATATTAACCTGTTCTAGGGTATAACCGATTCTTCTGCCAGTCGCAGGGTCGCGTTCGGGGGGCTCAATTACCCCAGACTCCTCAGCATTGTAAAGGGTAGTAGTACTTTTGCCGATGATGTTGCAGACTTCTTTGGTAGAAAAAAGTCTCATACGTCTTATGGAGTGAGGTGAAATTCCAGCTTGTCTAGCTTGTTGAATTAACAAATCCATAGCATTTGTTACGGCTTTTAAAGAAGTTTCTGACACTTGAATTACCTTATAATTTCATGTAATGATCGCGAATAATATGTCTACTTATACTAATACAAGAAAAAAATAAAAAAAGTAAAACTAGTAGAAAAACCAGAAAAATTTAAAAATTGCAGAAAAAGTGATGGAAAATGAAAATAAGCTTCTAGCGAGCGGAATGCTGTCTCATAAAGAAGAGTACCTCAAAACCCTTAAAACCTATATAGGCTCTCAATTTAATGATGGTAGTTACCACGGAGCTGCTTTAGCTCTTTTATCTATTAAGCATCTTAAATATGACCAGATTAAAGTTAACGAGGCCCTGCATAGAGCAGTTGAACAAACTACTAATATCGATCCTAAAACGATTACTAATAAATTCGTCGCAATTTATCCATTATTAGAGATAGAAGATGACTATGAAGCTCAGATTGAATCAGCTTTAAAGGAGTTAGAAGCAGGTTCAGAAAATAAGATTTGGTACCAATACTCAACATTTTGTGCGCATACACTTCCACTATCTAAAACCGATGAAAAAGAAATATCTACAGAGTACCCTAATAATAAACTAACAATTTCAGCAATTGGTAACCAATCATTACCATATGGTGGAATACCACGTTTAATTATCCTCTACATTAATACTATCGCTGTTAAATATGGAACTGACAAAATAAAACTAGGAAAAAACCTGAAGGAGTTTGTTGAAGCTTTGGGGTATAGAGCCTCTTACATTGAAGGCGGCACCAATGAGCAAGTACTGAATCAACTGGACAGGTTATTCAAAACTGAATTTTCCCATGAGACCTCCAAAAAGACTTTCAATGAAAGCGGCCAACTAGAAATAAACACTAAACAAGTTACGTTCAAAATTTTCGATGAAAAGGAGTCCTTTGAAACCCTTAAAGGGGGCTTCACTGAAAAAACAGAAGTGTTTGTTAGGTTATCAAACACGTATTATAAAGAAATAAAGGCTCACCCCGTGCCGCTAAGCCTTGAAACAATAAAAAAGCTCAAAAAGAGCCCTCTCGCATTAGACCTGTATGCATTTATATCGTATAGGGCAAACACGCGAAAAATAATTCCTATAAAGCTCGAAGACCTCATGAAACAGTTTGGTATAAAAGAAGAACTATGGAGGTTTAGGCCAAAAGCGGAGAAAGCATTAGATTCACTGAAGAAGTTTTGGCCCGAATGCAACGTAGTTATCAAAAAACAAGCTATGATAATCTTGCCGACGAAAACACAGATAGTATGAGACACCCATGTTCAAAGGCCGGCAATTAGCTGGCCTTTTTTTTCTCCAACTTCATGCTACGTAACAGATAATTTTCCGATAAAAATTTATAAATAAATAAATAAAAATAATCTTTTATAATTTTTAAAAAAAATCGAAAAAAATAAAAATAGCTAGACTTGGTGGTCGATAGAAGAAGATTGAAGCCTATAGTTTTACATCACCCGTAGTATGAAATTAGAGAAAAAGTAGATCAAGTAAGAGAAATGTTAGATCAAAATGGAGATAATGGAGATCAAAAAAGAGAACAAAGCGATCAAATGATAGTGTTATGGATCAACTAAGAGGGTGCACCTCTACACCCCTTGTAATACATGACCTTCAGGCGTTACCAAGTAGATCTTTCAAGTATACGAAGTATAAAAGTAAGAAGTATAAATCGATTAATATTACTCATTAATTAAGTTGTTAAGTGCTGGCAATGAAGGAAATTGTTTGTCCTTCAAGGCAGAGAATGAAGTGTTAATGTTAAATTTTGTACCTTCAAGTTTGGAAGGACTAAACCATTCATAACCTAGATAGTTGACATAAGGGACGCTATTGTTGTGAGTAGAATAATAAAAGCCATCGCTTGATGTAAAATTGACACCGGTACCAGTAAGCGTGTCTATAGCAAATACTCGTTTATGCGAATAGGTCTCAGAGAAGTCCTGCAAGAATGCATTGATCACCTCTTCATCCAAATAAAAATTTAATGCAAGTTCTGACACTTCAGATTCACTAATTAACGCCTTAGAAGGTAGCGCCTCAGCTAAATATGAGAAATATAAGCTGGTAACTAAAGTTTCAGATAATAGCATATTCATGTAAGAGATGGCCGAATCCTTTACAGTTAGATTATCAGCACCAAACGGGTAAACATCCCAAACTGAACGAGGGGTCACTGCGCTTTGAATTATTCTAGCTACTTCACATGCTTTTAGGGACTTTGTGGTTTTGAGTTGAATTGACTCATCATTATCGTATTGCAATAGAAACTCTGAAAGGTCATCTTGCGTCGAGATAATACTTTGGGTACTCAAAAACTGATTGAGTGGACCGTTAACACCTACAATCTCTGAATAACGTCCAATTTTGCATGCCTGGAATAGGGGGAGCAAAGAATTCACAAGAGCTGGGTAAGGGCTCATGCTATTACCCTCTTGCTGAGATGAAAAAATTATATTTTTCGCTTTAGATAACGATCCAGTTGAGCTAAACGAACTGTCTTGGCACCCAAATAGTGTAGTTGTGGTGAAGAGGGTTATTAAAAGTTTGTTGTGCATAGAACTAATCTCCAATTCGGAGCCACTATAGTTTCATATGTTACTGAAGACACAAGCGCTAATCCGACTTAAAGAATATTAGTCCCGTTCGATATAAACATCCGTTCTCATAGGCCTAACTCTGTGAGTGTGACTTTCCACATCCTCATTAAGTAATGCAAGTTCAAGTTGTTGTTCACTCAAAGAAAATTGCTTATATAACCGTTTTAATTCCTCTTCGTAAACTACAAATGGTTGCTCGTGCGAACTTAGGTCAAAAACATGGTAATAGTCAGGAATATCTAACATTTAGAATCTCAATTGAATAAAGGTAAACCACTAATATAGTACTGAGGCTGGAAAATACATACCAAAATACCAATTACTAAGAAAAAGCACATTTACGGATAAATATTAAACAAAAATTAAATAATCATACTAAAAAATATCAAATAGCCAGTAAACAGGGTGAGTAAATAGAGGATATTCATATACTAAAAAAAAATTTAGAGAAAAATTATGAAGTCTATTGAAAGCACTATACATAAAATCGAATCAAGAATGTTCGAACCAAAAGTACCAGATGTAGTAGAAAGTAATGGGTTTGAAGAAGATTTGAAAATTTATGTTGCAGAACTTACTAAGAAAAAATTTGTGACAAACTACTTAACATTGGCAATGATGAATGGGGTTCTAGATACTAAGGAGACATACACGCTTGCACAAAAGGCAAGTACATCAGACGGGCTCACAAGTTTGTATGTACATCTACTGCAGAAAATATCGGAAATCCCTGTTGAAAGTGACGTTATCCGAAAGGCTGATATATTAATTTGCAATAAGCACTAATGCTTTTGTTATGTATGAATATGTATACCTTGGTTTTATAATTTACCATCAAAAAGCAACTAAGTTATCTTAATCCATACTTGTCATAATTATTAGCGACTAATAATGCACCATAGCTACTTGTCTGAAGGTATAAATCAAAGAATAGCTGTTTAATATAGGAAAAATTTTTCTTCTTTTTAGCCCAATAACCACTAAAATATGCACTGAGTTAAGAGAAATCCCCCTTTTATATGTATTTTCAGAGGGTACATAGGAAGAACCCGGGTATTTCTCTAATATTTATAGTTAAACCACAGGGATGGTGTGAAACCATTCATTACGTAGTGGTATTAAATAGTCGGTAGTATTAATGAGCAATAAAAATGATAGCTTGAATACTTCAGAAAGGAATGGCCGAATGAATAACTATAAGGTGCCGGTTTTGGTCATCGATGGTCTTTATATTCCTCTCCCTGAAGAAGCTAAATATGCCTTTCAAGAAAACAATGGAGTATGGTATTGGTCATCTAGAAGACCAAGAATTGTTTTCGCTGAGCATGACTTAACCAAAGAGATTGGTTGGACACACACTAAAAAGCCCGTTTTAGTGGAGTCTGAATACAAGCATAAAGTTCCCCTAATAACTCAGCTTACAGCTAAGCGCTGGCAAGATACTCTGCAGTTAACTATGTCTGCAGAGCTTATGCCTGACGCAAAGTTTTTATTATCAGCTGGTAGTAGATAGTTCTAGCTGGGAAAGCCACTTTTTTTGGCTTTCCCAGTTTTCTAAAAACCACTTATTAATTTCAGATACCGATTCATCTAGAACCATATCGTACTCAGGCCGAGATAGATTCAATTCCACTTGCTCCTCCTGGGGTACCGAACTCAGGCATTCCTTTAACCCCATATCAGAATTCGCAACCCAAACCCCGAATCGAACCCAAGGGTTTCCTTTATCTTTCAATCTTCGCAGTTCTACATCCAACTTATGTAAACTATCTAACAATAGCTTATCTTTTGGGGCTCCATAAAACTTAAAAACGTTATAAAGCAAAAAAGGCATGTATGCTTTAACGGCATTATGTACTCGTTTATTGGAAGCCGGTAAACAGGAAGCCCTGAAAAAAGGTGGAGATATTGGGTTGGTAGGTAATTCCTTACCAAAGTAAGATTTGACAGGAATTAGGCATAGAATTTCATAGGCTAATTGGTACTCTTCATATAGGTAAGCACTAACCTTTTTTCTATGGATAAGGTTTTTAAGCTTGGTAATCATGGGACGAAAAATCTACTTTACCTTTTTAAAGTTACCAAACTCAATCTTTTTTAATACTTCGTCTTTCTTATCAATTGGGAGCAGGCAGCCAAAAATAACCAATGAAGAAACAAATCCACTCCAATAGCCCCCTGTAACAATGGTCATTACTAACATGATTATTATGAAAAATAAGCCATGCTTTTCAGTGGGGGTTAGTTTTTCAAGAATGTTTGACATAATATTTCCTTTGGAATGTAAAAAAATAATGATACACGCATCTCATAATGAGAATTATCAATAATCCTACTTATCTAATTTTCCACCTTATTTGTCTTCATTTAGGTTCTATTGTTTTATGTCGAAAGCTCCAGTCTTCTATGAGCGGGGCGCTTAAGGGAATTGAGCAAATATTGACTGTAAAGTTGAGTTTTTGCTACTCCAGGTTTGAAAAACAGCTAGACGAATTTAGGTGTAAATTTGAAGATATTGAGAACTGAAACGCATGAAAGATACTCCCATCATATTAGAGTGAGCCGAAAAGGAGGGGGAGGGTATGACTGGAGTGAGCAACTCTCAAGGGACAAAGATTATGCTTTATTCAAAACATTACACCATGCATTAGTGCGCAGACTGTCATTTAACAATTCGTTTGACAGAATTATTTTAGAAAGGTTAGTTAGTATAGAAGTTTCTAAAACAGGTGCATCGAACAATGAGCAAAATGGCATTGTCGAAGACATCGCTAACGAATGTAATAAAGTTCTGCAAAACCCAACTGTTCGCTGGTTTCTTCAACACCAATATAGACTGGTTTACGATGAGCCATTGAAGAATGCGGTTCACACTACGATCTGTTTTGAAAAAGAAGAAAATTACTATTACCTACAGGTATGCCGCGAAATCACTTACCTAGATGAATTGAAAGTAGAGCATATTCTCGGAGTGTGGGAGCAGGTTAATTCACCTGATAACAATGGTTTAGATAATGTCGGTTTGGTTCATTTTGCTATCTATTGTCTTAAGTCACACGATATTAGGTGGATAGGCAACTGAAGATTAGTGCCTGAAGTCTTCAGAAAAATTCATTTTTGTAAATCTAATAAAAAAATGTGTTAAAATAGCCTTATTAAGGCATGGCCTTATAGATATCAATTCACCAGCCAGCTCATTTATTAGAGTTTATCAAAAGAAAAATTATGGCTTGTGAAAAGCAAACTTTTTGTTCGGGTAGAAGAATGATAAAACAAATTCTGAAGAGGGTCTCGGACTCTATTTATAAGCCAAAAGTAAATAAGGAAATACAGCAAGCTTTAGAGAGTAGGGAAGGGCAGCAATACGTTCAGGCATTGATGCATGGGTTAATAGCACAAAACTACATACTTAATATGAAGTTTGCTGGCAAGATTACCCAAGGTGAATTCGAAGCACTTATAGAATTGAGTAAATCGAAAAAAGGGGTTGAGGAAATCGCTGTTCATACAATCCTTAGCGGGGTTGGTAGCTACGCTAAGTTTGAAGGCATCAATGTTATCGAGCCGGAGCCACTTGAAGATCCTGATAAGTTAAATCCTAATGACTTACATGTAATCGAACCCTTAGAACGAAGCTTTCCTGAATCAGAAGATAATCCCATAACAATAAAAAAATAAACTATATACCATTCTCAATGGGGGCTTAAAGTTCTCGGCTCCCATCTCTAAATTAAAAACCCAACTTATCGAAAATTTTGACTTAGTTCTGACGACTTCCGCTACTAAAATTGTTCAATGATTTACAGGCCGGAACTAAGATGCAAATAAAATGCATATATTTACTTTCTTTTATCGTTTTAGCAGGCTGCTCACCGTCTGAAAATATATCTAGCATCGCTATGCCCCCCCCATTAGACGAAGAGGGTCCATTTCAGCTGATCACCTATGATGGTTCAAGAATTGAAAAACATGTCTTTATCTTGGATGGTAAACAAATAATTGCGCTACCCAAAGCGGTCTATATGGATCGTAACGGAAGAATTGTATTTAAAGACAGCTCACCAATTAAAACATTCAATGGGCACGATATTTATTGGAATGAGCAAGGGATATTTATTTCAAGCGTAGGAGAAATTTTAAGTAAAAGAAATCTTTTTACTATTGGTGGAAAACCAATGGAGAAATCCGATGCGATGATGTTTAAGGATATAGAATTAATAGCTAAATCAAAGGCTAATAATCAATGAGCAACAGGACAATGTATTTAGACGGTTTACGCGGATTGTTAGCCATTGTCGTGTTTAATGAACACTTCTTAAAGGTATTCTATCCTCTCAGTTCATTGTGGGAAATTGATCATACATCAACGGCTAGCCTAGCCGACGATTTGCTTGTTTTCTCATTTCTACAACTATTCATTGATGGAAGTTTTGCTGTCTCAGGCTTTTTTGTACTCTCTGGATATTTATTAACAAAGGCTTCTTTCGAAAGCGTTTATTTTTCAAAATTTGATTTGTTTGAAAGGTGCGTTAAACGCTATCTTAGGTTAGCAGTACCAGTGACAGTCGCTTTAATCGGGGTCTGGTGTCTTCATTTGTTGAGAATGTTCTCTTTTGAAGAATTTCTTTCACTAAACATGTCCGCAATTGGTCCTCTTTATTTACCCGGTAATGAACCAGAATTAATCAAGCTACTTGCTCAAGGAACTCTTTACTCTATTTTCTTTGTGAATCCAAATTTTAACCCTGTAATTTGGACCATAGCCCCTGAGATGTGGTTTGGTGTGATTATTTTTTCTTTGATATTCATTCTCAGGCACATTGATGCAGCACCCAAAGTTCAGGTTTTATTAGGGCTTTCAAGTATGGGTCTTCTCATTGCATTAGGGAAAGACTTTGCGTTCATTGGGATACCGCTGGGGGCATTTTTATATTTCACTTTGAAGCTGACAAGAGATCTACACTTAAATATGGGAGCAATTAAGGTATTATTAATATTAATTTGCTTGGGATTTCTACTATATGATGTTAAAGGTGGCAGTACCCATCCTTTAGGTATTTTAGACACAGAGTTTCATCGGAGCATGTCGACATACGTAACTTCAGGGCTATTTTGGTTCTTCCTTCTATTTTTAACTATCATCACACCCACTATTCAATTAGCTCTAAACTCCCCTTTTCTGGTCCTGGTGGGCAGGTACAGCTTTGGCTTCTATTTAAGTCACTACCTCGTTTTGTGTTCCATAGGAATGTCCTTACATATTTCAATACAGAATACGTGGTTTACTAGCAGCTTTATCGTTGGGCTGTTCTCCTTCGTGACTTCATTAATCATAGGTGCTGGCATGTATCGATATGTGGAAAGGCCTGTCCTTAAATTACAGTTCAAGCGTTCATTCAATTCTATTAAGGTCGATAGGCCAATCTAAAATACTTTAATTGGCGCTAACTATGAGGGGGGCAATAGAAAGCACTTAGATTAAAGAGGTGAGAACCTGTAGCTTTCAATTGACCTCCTTCAATATTGGTTCTCTATTTGAAAGCTGATATGACACGTTTACTGCCTCAAGGTTTTCCATATCCGGAGTATAACCATCGAGTAAGTCATACTTAACGAAAATCTTTTTGGTGTACGCTCCTTTTTCTCTTTCGACGTCTAACCGCTCATGCACTCTTTCTGTGCTGGGCACCGGTCGGCAGGAAAAGCTCTCTAAATTTACCCATTCAACCATAAATGGCTTTCTCAGCATGTCTTGCGATAGTAAATCAATACAACATTTTATAACTGTTGAGCTTAATTCATTCTCGACCAGGATTGAGATGGCTTCGTCATTAATGAGGCTCTGAATCTGCTTTGCTAGATAAATATTAAGTTCTGTTTGTAGCTCTCCAATAGTGAACCTAAATAACTCTTTTTGGATTCTATGTGTTTTCCAAAATAAATTTACTGTTCTCTTTACTAAAAATAGAAATAAGTCTTTCTTAGAAAATTGAGCGCTTGAGTCATAACATGACGCATCAAAGGAGTCACCCATTTCAGGTTTGATTGGCAAATTCATGTGTTGCAGGTCTTGGTTATCCATTGAGGCCTCGGGGGCTATTCTCTTCATTTCATCTAGAGCATGCGCTTCCAAAAACTCTAATGCTTTTTCACGACTTGTTTGTCTTACTTTGAAGCGATGCTTGCCTAGTCGACAACAAATGTTTGTAAATATATCGGTGTACTTTGGAACGACTTCTGGTACCGCTGTGTTTAGACAGCCTGTGAATAGCAAAGAAATACTCTTAGAAAATATTGTCATCCACTCATACAAGAAATGTTGACTACCATGGTTATTGTTTTCAGAAAGAAAAATTGAAAGTACAACAGACAGTATTTGAGGGCATCGAACACTTTTAGTTATGTCATTCAATGAAATTTTTGAGATACCTAGATTCTTTATGTACTGGCAATATTCCAATCTCAATTTTGTTTCCTCATCGAATCCTGGAATGAGGGGGGAAGATATTATAGAAATGATTTTCTGAACCGGAGAGGCTTTACTGCCTACTTTCAGTACATTTAAGTACAGAGTGAGGGCTCTGACCTCAAGTAACAAAATTGAAAGCTCACGTTTTGAATGGACGCTCATTGTTCGACCTGTTGAGTCGTTGTCTAACCTGCGTCTATCGTATGAAGTGGTTCGCAACAACATTTTTTGCTCAAACATCGATGTGCGTCGTTCATAGAACTCAAATTGATTATTAAACTGTAGCTCTTTGTATGGTGATGAAATTGCGTTAAGTAGGGATTTTAGAAGTGGAGGTAAGGTTGAAAAGCCATATAGTTTTACTGAACTAATAGAGACATTTATGGAGTTTGAACAACTGATTAATTCATCAATCGCGTACTCCTTTGTTATCCATATATTATTTATTTTATTAACTTCCTCGATCACACTTTCAAAGTAATCTTTTGTCACTTCCTGCGGTAAATAACCTTCGTCATGCCAATAGAACCTGTTCTCGTAACCGACTCTCAGAGCATGTGCAACAGTTTGCAATCGATTTACCCCTGTAGGGGGGAAACTACTAACTACCTCCATCCAATGGATAAATATATTTTCTTCATCAAGAATTTGCTTTTCTAAAAGATCTTGTGAGCAGTCATTAGATAGGCTAACGAATAAAAACTCCGCGAGCTCTACAACTGTTAGAAATAGAAAGCTGGAAGTGAAACCTTTACAAAGGCCTTGAGATTGGACACGAAAGAAAGTGGCCTTAGATGACTTATCGGGGAATAAAACAACTTCATAACTTTTTGTTGCCATTTTTTGAAAAACCTCAGTGATACTTTTTTTGTAAAGTAGCCTTCAGTTCCAATCATGCAAATTTAAAAGAAAAAGCATTTAACCCAAGGAAAGTCCATTTTTGTGTTCTGATAGCTGAGTTTTTCTTGCCATATGACTTGTGGCAATTGCCTTCCGAAAAACATCTTGTGTCTGGTTGTCGATATTATTTTCAGTTGCGATTTCTTTAAACGAATTTACAGTTTCTGTGATATCGGCGAAAGTTTCATCAACAGAGATTCCCTCGGGGGAAACTTTTCTAGCTAATACTTCAGCGAAGCTCATATCTATAGAAAAAAACTTCTTAACCCGAAGACCCTCAGAAAATGCTAAGTCAAAAACTGAAGTATGAGAAGGGTTAGGAAGGTTATTAAAAGCTGGTGCTAGACGCCATTCGTTGTGACCAATATCCATCAACTCTAGATTACTTAAGCCATTGCTAGTTATGTTTAGATGACCACAGAATAACGCTCTGCGAAAAAGTTCATCTAAATCTGCTTCCGGACAAGAACTGAAGCTTTTAATAATTTGTGAAGCCACACCATAGTCTAGAGGCTCATGAGCTGAGGTGGGAGTAGAAATGAGTGCTGAGAAAGGAACGGTGTTTAGTCTAATTTTTACTCCTGATTTATGAGCAGCAAACTTATAATTCTCTTGAAACGAGACCTGCACACCATTCATATCGATTGTTTTCACCGCTGCAGAGTCAATTTTACATTGAGACTCTAACTTAAATGTTAATAGTCTTGCCTGGTGTTCGTCAAAGCTAGTGTTCTCAGAATGCTTATAAAAATATGATTGAGAAGAACGCTTCTCTTTAATGTTAAGGATTAATCTATTACCCGATGCTGAATTAAAAGGAAGCATCTTTTCTAATGAAGGCAAAACTAGGCTATCGATATTTGCCCCTTCAAACGCAACGATAATAGACAACATCTCGTCAACTGACTCGATCATTGAGTTGTTCTGCTCATTTTGACCATTTAAGTGTATTGCGCCCCTATCCCCATACAATTCACTAACCACTGATAATTGCTGGAATTGGTTTAATTTGTTGAAGTCTTCAAGGCATTTGTTGAATAAAGCGTACCCAAGCGAGCTCGGCAGAAATTGTTGAAAATATGGCGGGATAATCCCCTTAGCAGAAGGTTCTATGTAAGCCTTAGTTTTACTGGATAAGCTTAAATTCATGGGATCTAATTCAGCACCGGCTTCAGCCAAATAGCCTTCATCATAATGGAATGATACTGCGCCATCAGTGTACGTATTGTCATATAGAAGGTGACCTACATACTGGTAGCACTGTTCATTGTTAGACCATTTATGGACATGTATAAAATCTTTCAAACTAGAGTGCCTATTCGATTGGTGAGTTCAATTTTCTAGTTGCAGCATTTGCTGATTCAACAAGTTCATCTTTAGCTCTCTTCCTAACAAGTTGCATAATTTGTAAGGTAGGCTGTTGACCGTAAGAAACAGCTTTAATGAGATCAGGAAAAGCCCCCATTTCATATATATAAGAGGCTACAATCCCCCATGTAGAATTCGGCGAACCTTGCTCACACCTTTCAATAGTAGTTCTCGCTGGAGAGTTACCTAAATATTTGCTTAATACCTCTTCACCAAAATTCGCTCTAGATCGCAAAGATGCATCATGTGAGTTTCTGAACCTTCTGAATGAATCTCCTAAGCACTCTAAATAATTGACAATATGATCAGAATCGATACTTGGTCTTTCAAGTAGTAACCCTTTGAATTCATCGGAACTAGAGCTTTTCATTATCAGTTAGCTTGTGAGAGAACTAGGTCAATGCTCTGAACGTGTGACTGATATTGAGAAGAAGTTTCAGAAATCTGATTAAAATCACGGAACAGATTTTGAAGAACAATTTTATCTTCAATATCTAATATTTGAATTTGACCAAGCAACTGAGCGACCTTAAGCGAAGGATCAGCAACAGTGTCTTTTATAAGTTCCATGAGTTCTGCAGCTTGAAATGCGGAATGGACATCTGGAGGTAGAACCTGGAGATAAATTTCGATAACTTTGTTATCTATGTCACCGAAGTTATCTGGTGTGATATCTAGGTGTGCCATAACAAAAATAGCACATAATGATTGAGCAGCCTGTTTCATTGACTTGTCCATTTCATAAAGGGTTGCGGATAATTCGAAGCGCTTAAGGAGTTTAAAAACAGATAAATGAGTTTTTATTACTCGCAATTTAGTAGTTCCCACAGAACAAAGTAGGTGAAATTGTTCCTTATATTCGATCAACAACCCCCATCCTACTTCAGGACTACCAATAATGGCCGTTCTTGTGATGAGACCTTTATGGCCTAAAGCTTCTATGTCTTTAGTATAAATCAATAGTTGGCGGCTCACGAGCACCCCTCACAGTTTTTGGGTCTGGGAACTCTATTTTCTATATAGCCTAATGGAAAGGACAAATTTCAAATAAGTCGGGATACTAGCTTCCTAGCCAGGTTAGATATTGTATCTTGCACCAAACTTTTTATTCAAACCAATAGTGATGTACTTACAAAGTGACATAAGACAATCAGCAAAGAAGCTAGCAATTTTAGGACTAGCTCTACTAATCGGGAACTCATTTTTTTATTCCCCCCCGAGCATAGCCACCAGCATAAGCCAGATTCCCTTCCTGTCTTTGATTGTTAACCTCATAGCGTTGCTTATTGCGTGGCAATTTAAACAATCAAGAGTATCAATTTCACTTCTCATATTGTTTATTTCGGAATGCACATTATTGGTTAGTCCTGTTTTAGCCTTTACTGACTTCTATCGCCATAGCTTGATCGAAGGGATGATCTATACATTCTGCTGCATTCTTATGATGAAAGATAAAGCTCCAAGCTTGGGGCGCGCTTTTGAAGGAATCGCGATTTTCTTAGGCATGATAGTTCTAGCCTTGTTAATAAAAATAGCTGTTATAAATGCCGTTCAATCAGATGTAGCTATCCATGTTTTCAATACTCTTAAAATTAGTCTGATTTTTGCATTTGCAGTACTGGCCTTAGCACTGAAGCCTACAGGAAATAACTTTTCAATCTCATTATTCATCTGCGTCTTCTGTATGTTGATTGTTCACAACATAGTTGCCAATAATTTTATTGGGTTACTAATTATGTCTGCGTGTATTTTAAACCTCCTAGTTGACACCTATGCCATGGCATACAACGACGAACTCACTGGAATAAAAGGAAGGCGAGCACTTGATTCTGACACTAGCTCTTTAGGTACTAGTTACACTGTGGTCATGGCGGATGTTGATTACTTCAAAAAATTTAACGATAAGTATGGCCATAGTGTGGGCGACCAAGTGTTAAGAATGGTTGCAGGTAAACTGTCTGCTGTGAAAGGGGGGGGGAAAGCATATAGATGGGGCGGAGAAGAGTTTACTTTATTATTTCCTAATAAAAGCCCAGACGAAGTGTTTCCTTTCATCGAAGATGTGCGCAAAAGCATTGCCGATTACGAATTCAAAATTCGAGATAAAAATGAAAGGAAAAAGAGCAGTGAGGACAATCGTGGAAACGTCAATACTTCACCAGAAATTGTGCATGTAACAATGAGTTTTGGTGCTACTAATCCAGCTATTCAACACGAAGCTTTCGGCAAAGTAATTAAGCGAGCGGACGCGCTTTTATATAAAGCTAAAGAGGACGGTAGAAATAAAGTAGTAGTAGAAGAAAGTAGCTTTTAAGGAGAAGCATAAGTGAGTGAACTAACAAAAAATTTCGACGCGTCTTTACTCGATAAATTAGAGAATGTAGTGGTTTATGGGTACATAGCTGAAGAACACTTCAAGTCTCTTCTATCCAGTGTGGTAGGCGAGAAGATAACGGAAAAAATGAACAATGGCTCTATAAAATTTAAGTTTATCGGAGAACAATTTGAAAAGAAAAAGTCCGATTCAACAACGTTGGTTGTAGAGGTTAGTAGCACTGTAATTGCATTTAGTATCGGCATCCATGAAATAACCATTAATCCAATCGATACCAATTTAGAAAACAAACTTAAAGTTATTAATAGCCTAGATACGTCATATGAAGAACTCTTCGAGCTTGGCTATAGTGCAGCACTTCAGTGCATTAATGTAGAGGACTTTAAGCGGGGAGATTCACCTAATTATATTGTTGTCCATGCTGGATATAGAAAAGGCCTAGGTGAACTATAGTGTTAAGAACATTCGCATCCGTGGCCTTACTTAGTTTTCAACTAAATGCAGCGCCACTACTTCTCTCTGGCCACCTTACCAAGGATGTCAGTCAAACTAAGTTAGCCATAAACAAAAAAATTGAAGGTACAAATGAGTACTTAGCTGTTGCTGAGTATCAATTGAGTTACGCAGACGATTACCATTCAAAACCTTTCCGAGATTTGTACGATAGAAACCGTTTTAGAAAAAAATTTGAAGAATACACAAATCAAAAAGTTACAAAATGGGATGCAGCAGGACTAATAAATGATGTTACAACTAAATACGACGAAGACGTTGTTTATGAATTAGATAATCTTATTCCAATGCCACCGTTGCTCAATAGGCAAGGGGGAGCATGGTACCAGCTCAAAAGTTATGAATTGGAAATGGCGAAGTTATTGGGGCGGGTTAGCGTGGTGAGTGGGTACCATGTCAAAAATGGGCATTCAGTATACTTCAAGATATTGGTGAATGAAGATAATGCTGTCACCGTATCATTTTTAATGTCTGAAAAAGATTCTAATTCAAATCTAAGCTACTACATTACTTCGATTTCATGTATTGAATCTCTAATCGATCGTAATGTTGTTGCCAAGGAGCATCCTGTATTTAGAACTGCAAATAGTACTGCGGCGCAAAGCCCTTTTGTATGGACATCGGGCGGGAAGAAACCACACAAATGCCGGTTAAGTAAGAGTGAGTAAAAATATGCTTAATCGACTAATTTCCTCGCATATATGTAAAGGCAAACTCGAAATGTTTCTGCAACCCCAAGTGAACATTTTGACTGGCAAGACAATTGGAATAGAGCTACTTGTTAGGTGGGTTAACCATCTCGGAAAATCGATAGAACCCCATTTTTTCCTGCCCCTTATCAGAAATTCCAAATATAAAGCAAAATTTTCTCAGTGGGTCCTTGAAGAGACCTTTAGAGTTAGCGAGGCTCTTTCTATTGAAGGCTTTAATGGTAGGGTCGCTTGCAACCTTGATGCATCTGAAATGTATAGTGGGATTGAATTTTTCTTACATAAGCTGAGGAAGGAATACCCCAATGCAGGAGAAGTCGAAATTGAAGTGACTGAGGTAGGTCAACTTGGTGATAGAAGAAACTTAGAAGCTTATATCGAATGCTTTAAAAGCCACGGAATTAAGGTTGCTCTAGATGACTTTGGAACTGGGTTAAATAATTTTGATGCTGTTTTTAATTACGATATCGATAAGGTCAAAACAGATAAGGGATTCTTAAATCTCAACAACGAGGTGAGGGAGGTATTCTTTAGTAGCATATGCTCAATAACAGAAAAACTGGGACTGGATCTAGTTGTAGAAGGTATAGAAAACAGTTCCGAAATAGTTGCGTTGCAGAAGCTAGGAGTTACAACAGTACAAGGCTTTTATATTTCTAAACCAATTCCATTCAAAGACTTTGTAAGTTCTCATAAAAACTCGTTAGGGATTATTAATGAAGAAAATATTGCTAATTGCATTTCTTAGCGCTCTTTCTCTTGCTACCAAAGCGGGGGGAACCCACCCGGTTGGTTTTGTGAAGAGAATATTGTCGCCAAATATGCTTGAAATAGAGCTCTCAGAAGGAGTCATCAAGTTTGAGATATTAGGGCCTGACTTTTCACAAATAGATAGTAACTGCTCAAGCTCACTACTTGTGCAGGAATACTGCGGGTATATAGAAGAAATTGTAGGAAATAGATTAGTCGGAGTCGCATTGGAAGACGCTTCAGGTGATTTGTTAAAAGGTGATCTGACGTTCAATGGCACTTCTCTAGCTCTACTCTTAATAAGAGATGGATACCTTAGAGCTAATACTCGTCACAACGTGAACCATGCATTATTGATTGCTGAAGAAGAGGCTAGATGCTTATACAAAGGTATTTGGGCAAATAGAAGGGGCGAACTTGAATACGAAAAATCGTGTATGGGTAGATAAATGTTTAGTCACTATTTTAAAAATATAGTTCCATTTAGATATGAAGTTGAAGGAGACGCGATCAGTGAAGAAATGCTCTTTGATTTCATTCCACAACTCAAACATGTTCCGATCAAAGCTTCTCAAAAAGAAGCTGTCGGCTTTTCAAGCATAGTTGGATTTGAGAATGATAAACAATATATCCATTCGATTGACGGATGGATATTACTTAGCATGACGTTCCAAAAGAAAAATATAAAAAAAAGCTTACTAAGTAGGAAGTTCAATGAACTGAAAATTTTAACCAATGAAAATAATATTAAAATGGGTAAGGCCAAGCTAACACAAGAAGAAGAGGAAGAACTCAGGGCTAAAGTATATCTAGAGTTACTTACAGAGGCTCAGCCAGATGAGGACTACCTAAATATAATCATAGACACGTACTCAAAATATATTTACCTCTCCAATGACAAAGCGAAATATCAGAAAGTTTTTACTAACTTAATGAGAAAAGGGATTGAGTCTTTTTCAATGTCAAATTTCAATCCACATGGAGTAGGACTACATCTTACACAATGGCTGTACAAGCCGACTGAAAACTTACCAAGTGAAATATCACTTGAGGACAGCACTTTTTTAACTTCAGAGCAATCTGCAAGAGCTCGATTAACTAAGCAAGACCTTCACTCAGATGAGATACAAGTTCTCATAAACCACGGGAAAAAATGTAGCTCTTTAGGTATCTCCTTTCTAGAAAGGCTTAGTTTAACTCTGCACGAAAGTTGTAAGGTATCAAAAGTGAAATTTTCTGATCAACTGATGGCAGAAGTCAGAGAAGTGGAAGAGCCAAGTAGCCGGTTTGATGAAATGTTACCTTTTTGGGAAGTGATGTGTAGCGAATTCTCTTCTTTCTATGAGTGGCTTGACAAAATTTTGGAACAACCAGTCTAAGAAAATCACATTTTGGTAGTCTTTTCTGACAAAAATTGAATAAGTCGGGAAAACGATTTTTTCAAATTCGCCGCCCCAGTATATTTGATTCCAACACAAAACGTTGGATGAAAATACACATGAAAAAAACTGTTGTCTCAATCGCTGTACTTATAGGTATGGCGTCGTCGGGCGCCCTAGCCAAATCAGCGGACGCTTTCATCGCACAATGCAAAGCAGAAATGATTGAGGCTATCAGTCCTATCAATGACCAGACAGGTACTTCAGAACCTGAAGCCATACTAAAAGCCTCACGTGTAAAAGAGCAAGGTTTAACCTCGAAGAACATAGCTAGCCAGAAAGAAACTTTTACACAACCTAAAAAAGTGGAAACCTTAATTGAGGTTGTTGTGGAAGAACCGCACCCTGAGGATTGGTGTGAAACAAGAGAAGAAGACGAACTTTATTTTGTAAATGAGGAGCGTGGTTACTTCGGGTTCTACCTTAAAAAGGGAGCTCTTATAGAAAACCTAGAGAGGTTGGTCGATTCCTTTTATCCTAACAATCAAGGTCTAATAAGCCGCATTGGCGATCACGTTGTACCTGCAAATACTTGCATTGTTGAAAGAAAAAAAGACCTAGTATTTCAACAAATTGTTGAACCTTATTTTGTTGACAATAATTCGGTTCAATATGGAAGCTTCACAAATAACGTCCACGCTGTTTTTTACAGAAATGACCCAGAATTCAGCAGATACTTTTCTGGGGTAAGACGCTAATGAACACTCCTAAATTATTATTAACCCTTTCTGTAATCGCTGGTATAGCAGGTTGCTCAGTACTCACCAAACCAAACGAAGCAGAAGAAGCAAATAAATCTGAAATGCTTTTGGCTAAGGCAAGAAGAGATCAGGTAGATTCATCGCCAAATGTACATACCTTTTCATCTATGTATGTACCAGTCCTAACTTTAAAAGAGTCTCAACTGCCCGGATGGTATAAAACTCCAAAGAGCATCAAAGTAAAAAACAGAGCTTTGGAGGATGTAATTTCTGAGCTAATTGAGAGTAGAGATATTAGGGTTAAATATCTACCTGGAGTAGTGAGAAGCCTAGATGTGTCTCTTTACGGGACGCATAAAACTTTAGGTGGCTACCTCGAAGCAATTGCATCTGCTACAGGTTACCAATTAGATGTAAAGGAAAACCTGGTTACGTTTAGTAAATATGTAGAGCGTGTATTTCCAATCAGAAATATCTCAGGTAACTACGATTTTGCGATTGGTAAAAAGGAAGAGCAATCTCAAAGTAGCAATAGTTCTTCTAATGGGTTTGCAGCTGCGGAAGCTGTGAAGTCGAATGGTGACGAATTTAGCAATCTAAGTGGAAGTTACGATCCACTAGAAGATTTCAAGGCAGGTGTAGAAACTGTTCTTGGTTGTAGAGAAGAAGGTGATAAGTCATCACTGAACATCGGCTCATCAGGCGGTGAATCTGGTGAGAAAAGCCATGTTCAACAAGCTCTAGAAAGTGATATGAACTTCCAATTGTCTCAACTAGACAAGTGTGAAGGGGGAGCCGTAGTTAAAGAGCTACGAAGCGATAATTCATTGCTTGTTAGAGCGCTTCCGTTCCAGATGAACAAAGTTGAAAAGTTTATCACTGAAAAAACAGAGCGCGAATTGAGACAAGTAAGAGTTGATGTGACTTTGGCAGCTATAGAGGTTACTGAAGATACGGCTTTCAGCTTAGATTTCGCTGTTCTTGATAACGTTGTCGGTAGTTCAGACCTCGGACTAACAACAGCCTCTAATTTATCTGAAAGCATAATTGGTGGTTTATCTAGTCGAGGCACGGCGACCCTTTCACATACTTCAGGTACAAACCTAGCATTAACGGCTCTGCAAAAACAGGGAACTATCCTAGACAAAGCAACTTTACGTGGAGTTGCATTCAACCATCGTATTGCAAAAATCACTGATATAAACAAGCGGTCATTTATATCTGATAGGCCACTTGGAACCACAGCTGAAGTCGGTGTGACCTCATCAGTAGAACAAGATGTAGTTGAGTCTGGAAGAGCGCTCTTCATAAAACCAAACATCGGGCCTAGCGATGTAGTTATTTATATATCAACGAGCCTTTCATCTCTAATCGATATTCGTTCACGTGGTGATGAAGGTGAAGAAGTCGAGTCTCCTGAAATTAGTGACCGTGAGTTTTCTTCGATGGTTCTTGTTAGACCGGGCAAGCCTGTTTTAGTGGGTGGGTTTACAGTTAATGAAGTACAAAGCATAACCTCTCTAAATGGTGTTTCTGGTATTACCCGCAGCTCTACAAATTCAGAAGTTGAGATCGTAATGATTGTAGAGGCTGTTTATATATGAACGCCTTGAAAGCTACTAAGACAGTTTCAGTTCTATCCGCAAGTGCAAGCGCGATACGAGAGCATCTAGAAGATTTGAAGAGCTTACAGCTCGAACATGGAGCTTTATATAAAAACGACGCAGGGGTAGTCATTTTTGCCTCGGAAGAAAATGCTACCTTATTTGCTCCTGCACTTCTTGAGCATTTTGATGGGCGAGATGCAATCGTCGTCTATAAAAAAGATGAAAAAGTTTATTTTTTCGCGACATTTAATGGAAATTTTATAGATGAATTTGAGTTTTCTATTACAGATAGTGATTCAAATGACATTGAAAGGCTCAGAAGGTTTTGTTCACTTTACCCCTCCGAATTATCCTCGACCCCCTTTTATTCTAATGTCAATGCTGAGGCCGCAGACGAAAATTCCGTTCTCTTAGATGGAATTGAATTGCCGCTATCTATTGAACGGGAAAAGGGGTTTCAAGAATTAAAGTCATTGAAACCTGTTTTAGCTTCCGAATTAGAAAAGGAGCTTGCAAGAACCAGCACCTCTAAGTTTCCTTTCAAATGGTTACTACTTCTATCGGTGATTGGGTTTTTCTCATACCTATATTTTCCTGCTGATGAGCCTATCGAAGTTGTTGCAGATGACAAGAACAGAGAAGTCAAAGTAATAAACCATTATTTAGGTTTGAAACACTTCTATACGGACGGAAAAAGAGGGGTTAACCCTAAACCAATACTCAGAGATGTTTATCAACAATTAATGTCTGCAAAGCAACTTCGTGGTTGGGAGATTTCTGAAGTTAAGGTGGTTAATGAAGGTGATGGGCAGGTCACGGAATACTTAGTGTTGACGTCGACATATGGTTTAGTCGCGGAATTGACCCAGTTTGCACATAAAGGGAAGTACAACCTGAATGTCTCTGGTAGTGAAGCATTTTTAGCAAGAAAGATTTACTCAGAGAATATCTACAACTCATATGGCCGGTTTCATGTAGGTACATTTCACAACTGGCTCAGTTCTGCCACTGATGACCTTTGGGACGACGTCGACTATGCAATTATTCCAAGTCAAAGTGAAACATCTTCTAGATGGCAGATAAGTGAAGCTGAAATCACTTTCCCTATATTCCACCCGGAAGATTTAGAGTCATTTGGCTCGCTACTTAAAGGGTTCCCTTATTCATTCAGCTATTTAGAAATGAAGACAATCAATCCATATGTGGATGCATGGGAAGCGGTCGTAAAATTAGAAATAGCAGGAGTTGAAACTAATGCTTAATAAATTGAAAAACAAGAAAATTATTTTCGTTGTTGGTTTGTCAACAGCATTGGCCTTTGGAGGCAGTTTTTTTGCTTACGCGATATACGTACAAAAAGATAAACAAACTGACGATATAGCGGCGTTATTTGCAGATGAAAAATTTGAAGTAAACAAAACTGAGAAAAAGCCACCCTTAGCTACTGAAAAGAAGACAGAAAAAGTACCTGAGTTTGTACCAGCCCCTGATTATAAAATTCAGTTAGCAATTGCCAAAATATATGACTACGCGCTAAACCCCGAAGCGGAAGCTAAATGGCTTGCATTAAGACTTTCATCACGAGCTCAGAGAGAAAAAACACAAAGAGCAAAATTAGCTGAGGAAGAAGCTAGGGCGTTATTAGAGCGAGAAAAATATCTTCAGAAGGTTAAAGCTGTTAGTGAAGGAGCAACACTTCGAGACAATGGTGAAACTCTAGCTCTAGAGAATAAACCTGCTAATGAGAGAGTAGAAGAAATTGTGCCCTCTAAAATTATCGTCCAAAGCTATGAGAAAAAAGGGAAATCAACTGATTCTCGAGTTTCGTTAACTATTGATGGTGTGAGACATGATGGTGTTAGAGAGGGGGTAATGATTGCAGGCCACAGCGTTACCGAACTCAATGATCTCTCTGAGTGCGTTTCACTTGTCGATACCAGGGTGAGTGGTGGTCTAGTAACTAAGGTTTGTTTTTAGGAACTCATCATGGAAATAAGCTTTTCTAATAAAAATACCGGATTTTACCAACCTCTAAAATCAGTTGGTGAACTAAGTACTCTCACCTTGGATAAGAATATCTCTCTAATCGAGCAGATATCTAATGAGCTGGGTGTTCAGGCTATTTATTTTGAAGGTGGAACGTTAGTAGTTGATGACTATAGTGGCCAAAACAATAGGGATGGCATCTATAAACTAACAAGTAACTTAGAAGAAAATAAAAAACCAACTCGTCGTGTTTTAGTAGCAAAAGCTGCAGATATTAAAGCTTATAAAAGCGAAAAAGTTACTTCAGTTGCAACTGGCGTTGGTGAGTATGATCAAGAGAAAACTCTGCTCCAGTTTCAAGACCTAATGCAAAGGGTTTATGAACTTGGAGCAGAAGATGTATACATCACTTTGTCGAAAAGCGCTGACACTGCATACGCACTATTTAAAGTTGATGGAAGGCTCTTATCCCTTACTTACCCATTAAAAAACTATGCGTTTGGTCGAGCAATGTGTGCAGCTGTTTATGATGGCCTTGGTGGCGTCGGTGCAACGATTGGTACCTTTGATGAAGTTACAACTCCGCAAGAAAAAGGATTTAAGTACCCACTCTACGACACACGAGGCGCTCTGTTAGCTAAATTCAGTGTGAGATACACGAAAACAAAAACATCACGTGCAGGCGAACTAATGGTTAACCTGCGAATACAAAAGAAGGCCCGAAAAATAGGTGAATTAGGCCTCCCTCAAAATGAACTTGAGCTGTTAGAGCGCAAATCGTCGAAAGCTCAGGGTGCAATAATTACCGCGGGTAGAACCGGCTCTGGAAAGACGACTACTAATTTTGCTGTATTGTTAAATCTGCCTAAAGATAAAAGTTACCAGACTTTTGAAGATCCGATTGAAATAGAAAAACCTTACGAGTATGTGAATATCCATCAGAACTCGATGGATTTGAAGATAGGAATCGATGCCCAGCTGAAAAGTATCATGCGGCAGGCTCCTGACGGGGTCTTCATTCAAGAAATTCGAGACCCTCTTACCGCAAAATTTGCAATGGATGTTTGTAATACTGGCCTGTTAGCAATAAGCAGTACACACGCCCCCTCAGCAATTGGTATTCCCAAACGTTTAAATGATTTGGGCGTAACATTTGCCGACATGTCCACTCCTCAAGGTTTAAGTCTACTCAACTATCTCGCACTTGTAAGATTGCTTTGTACACGCTGCAAAGTGCCAATGGAGGAGGCGAAAACAGCTTTTCCTGAAGAATATAATAAGAGAAAGCAATTCTTTACAGACGTCTCGGTAAATGAAGAGGCGTTGCAAGGTATTTATATGCGAAATCCTCAAGGGTGTAGTCACTGCCATTACTCCGGGGAGGACGGCAGAAAACTACTTGTTGAAATGATTGATGTTCAGAGCCAGGACAGAAAATTCATTCATGACCAAAAGTGGGATGAATGGCATAAGTACTTGAAGCTTGAAAAAGGCTACTTGCCAGTAAGTGAAAAGGTTCTTTTTGAATTGAGGCAGGGCCGAGTGGATGTAGATAGAGCTGCAGAATTGAGGCTTGGCGAATGATTAGTAATAAATTGAAATCCAAATTCAAAGAGGCTCTTTTCCATTGGAAGCTAAAGGCTGACTTTAAAAAACCGCAACAAATAGATTTCATCAAGCAGTTAAATTCATACTTGGTTTCTGATATTGGCATGGTAGAAGCATTGACCAGCACTCGTGAGCAATATGCTGCAACCTACGGAAAGAAACATGTCATTGTTCAGATAACTGACAATTTGATAAAGGCATCCAGTACTGGGCTTGGATTTAACAATCTTATGGCAAAGTATTTCGATCCAATAATTGCCGTTGGATTTGAACTAGCCAAACAGGTAAGTGGTGATAAATCTGCAGTGCTTAACATCGTAGATTTGGTAGAACAAGAGGCAAAGCTGAAAAGAAATCTAGTAACTTCATTAGCTATGCCTGGCTTTGTTTTTTGCTTAGGCATTGGAGCTCAGTATGTGGTCGGAGGATACATTCTACCTATGGTGCCTGGGAAAACATTACCCGACTCTCCAGAAGTTAATTTCTCATTAAGTGTTTATAGCATTCTAAGTAGTTATTGGCCTGTAGCTCTATTCTTTTTTTGTCTTGTCTTTTGGATGTTCGCTCAAGGTCAAGCTAATTGGATGCCTAACGGTAGCTTTGGGAAAAATGCAAAACGGATTGAAGACTATATAGGTGTTAATTCTTTTTCATTACATATAACTAAGTGGCTTAGCAATTTCAGAAAAAGGTTAGACACAGTCTGGCCATTCTCAATATATAGAGAATTTTGGTCCATTCGACTTTTGCGTTTACTTGGATACCTGAAGCTCGCAGATGTAGAAGATATTGAAGCGCTCAAGGTAATAGGAAATTTTTCCCCACCATATATTCAATATTTTACTAAACAAATGATACGCGGCACAGGAATTGGTAGCGAGAAAAAAGACTATTTCGGTAAAGAGCTAGTCAGTGACGCTCAGATGATTCGCCTTAGAAGATATTTTGAAAATGTCGATAACGAAACATTTGCCAGAGGGCTGGTAGAGGTTAGTAAAAACGCAGAAATAGATTTGAAATTACAAAATGGCAAGTACATCACAAAATTCCAAATGACAGGATTCTTCCTGGGAATAATTCTAGTTTTTTTAGGACTGGGTGGAGTATTAGACGCTCTAGCAGGCTACCAAAACAATCTTTAACAAACGAGGAAATAGCAATGAAAAACTTTAAACCAATGACTAAGCAAAAAGGTTACATCTCAGCAGAGTGGGCAATCATAGGCGTGTTAGCTCTAGGACTGCTCGCATACAATATCAGTAAAAGCGAACCACTTGCGGCGAATGGTAAAGAGCAAAAGTATAACGATGCATTTACTACAATCATCTCACAAGCGCGAATCAAAGCTGAGGGGCGTACAGACGGTTTTGCAACCTTCGATATCGAAGACTTAAGCGACGAAGGATATATCTCTGAGGATTTTGGTGACGGTGAGGGTACCAACTTTGATGGTGGTGACTGGAGTATGGCCACCAGCACTGTGGATCAATTAATTGTTTCGGCTAACGGCCTTCAAGATGACATTTGCGCACGTGTCGCTGAAAAGTGGGCTGTACATACATCAGCCACCTGCACCTCTGGAACAGTGACAGTATCAGTCCGTTAATATGCTGATGAAGAAACATCAACAAGGATTCGGTGCGGGTTATATGGTGATGTTTTTAATCATGGGAGGATTACTGTCTACAGTATTCCTCCCTCGCCTTTTATCCTCTGGTGTGAACCAGGGGATTTCTAAATTAGAGGCGCAATTCACTCTTGCACAAAAAACATCTACCGCATACTACCTAAGTACTTGCGCAATAGGCGAGATAGAACAAGAAGATCTAGTTTTATCAGGTTTGCTTACTGAGAAAATTTCATTCACGGGTTTAACAGGAGTTCTGATTTCTATAGAGAAACCCGGTTTCTCTCCAGCTTTTGTATTTGAAGCTGATGTACCAAACAAAAAAGCGCTAGTCAGTTTTTTATTAAAACGAGGCGCAACCATCACAAATGAACGTATCCGTTACATAACACCATTGTCTGCCAGGAATTCTGCTCTAAAACAATCTTTACGAAATGAGCAAACTTATTTTGCTGGCTCTATTTGTTGAAGACAAAAAGGGCAGATGTTGGTTAGGGAAAATACATGAAAAAAATAAGTCATTTCAAAAAAACTCTATTTATTTTAGGGATAGGGATTGCTCCTTTTAACGGCCATGTTTATGCAGCCAATGAAATAGCTAACACCATTGCAGACAATAAAGAGGCCCAATTTGAGTCTGCAGAAGTTACCGCAATTAAACTAAATGAACTTAAAGGTGGTGCGCTTAACTATTTCTCTGAGAATGATGCATGGCCATTAAATGTTACTGATTTGGCAACAAACGGTTTTTACTACGGTTCTTACGACACGATGTACGGAACATCTATTTCCGGAGCCATTGTCGGTGGAAGCTATGTCCTTTCCGTAGATGTACTCGACCAGTCTTTAGCAACTTACATTAGCAATTTTGTAAACGGAACTGCTGCCGGTTCGGTGGTCTCTGTTCAATTTGGCGCACCTAGTACACTTGCAATCCTTGATAGTGTGATTTCCCGAGTCGACAATGGTGACCCATCACGAAATACGATGGAAACCGACCTTCGCCTTGGTGGGAATGATTTGGTTGGGGTAAATAAAGTTGATGCCAATGTGGTTAATTCTACACAGGGCAACTTCAATGACGTTCAATCTGATACCGGTACTATTACATCTTTGTCAGTAGATTCAATTACTGGGAATACTGGTAATTTAACGACAGTAAACTCCACCACGGTAAATACAACCAATGTTACGGCCACAGGAGTAGCGAATTTAGGCCAAGTTTCGGCATCCTCAGTGTCAGCGACACAAGTAACAGGAACTAACGGCGTTTATGACAGTGGCGCTAGAGTTTTTTCGCCAGTAAATTTACCAACTAAAAATGATGTTGGTCTAGACAGAGTCCAAAATTACTCTATTACTGATAGTTACACCGGTAATAGTTCAACCCTTTATGCCTCCCAAAAAGCAGTTACTCAGGCTTATACTAAATTAAACAACGAGAAACTCGATAAAAATGCTAAGGCGGTAGATGCTGATAAATTAGATGGTATCGAAAGCTCATCATTTATACGTAGCGATGTTAACGATTATGTAAATGCTAACACTCAATGGCAGGACGGGCGGAGAGTACGTTTTGGTAGCGGTGCCGATAGTGAAGCATTTTACGATGGTAGTAATTTCTATTTACGTAATCTTAATAATGGCAATATCTATATAGACAACCGTCGAAACAACGGCGATGTAGTTTTGAGAGCAGATAACGCATCAGGCTCTACATTAGATGCAGTAAGGGTAGTCGGTTCAGATAACGTAAGCGTAAGACTATCGCAAGGTGGCACTGAGAGACTAAGAACTACTTCTTTTGGTGTAAATGTAAACGGTCAAATAGAAGCCGATAGAGTCACAGTCAATGGTGCTGATGTATGGACATCATCCAATGATGGAAGTGGCTCAGGGTTGAGTGCTGACAATCTTGATGGCTTTAATTCAAGTCAATTTATTAGGTCTGATGCTAATCAGAATGTGACAGCGAACACTGAGTGGCAGGACAACAACGAAATTAGACTGGGTGCATCCGCTGATATGCGAATGGTACATAATGGAAGCGACTCGTATATTACTAACTATACGGGCTCTTTTTTTGTGCAAAACGCAGCTAACGGTGGAGAGCTAGTTTTTAGAGGTAGAGATTCATCCGGTACTATTCAAGAAGCGATTCGTGTAACTACTGGAACTGATGAAGTTGCAGCCGTACTCTCGCAAAACGGAAACAACAAATTAAGAACTCGTAGCTACGGTGCTGAAGTTTTTGGCCGATTAGAGGCTGATCAAATTACGGTTAATGGTTCAAATGTTTGGACTGCCGCAAATGATGGTTCCGGTTCTGGGTTGAGCGCAGATAACCTCGACGGTATTAATAGTTCCCAATTTTTAAGAGTCGATCAAGACGACAATATTGCTGCCAACACAGAGTGGCAAGATAACTACTCAGCAAGGTTTGGTAATAGTGCTGACCTCAGAATTTTACATACCGGTTCCACATCCCATATTAGCAATTACACAGGGGAGTTAATAACGGAAAACCGTGCACATGGTGGCGATATGGTTTTCAGGTCTGAAAATACCGGGGGGACTCTAAGAGAGGCAATGAGGGTTGTTGCTGATGGAAATGTATTTGTTCGACTAGCCTACGACAGCAGTGAAAGATTAAAAACCACATCTTATGGTGTTGAAGTAACAGGAAGAGTTGAGGCTGACCAGTTAACAGTTAACGGTTCAAATGTTTGGACCGCTGCAAACGACGGATCGGGTTCTGGTTTAGATGCTGATAAGTTTGATGGATTAAATAGCACTCAGTTTTTACGGACTGATACAAATGATGTTGTAAATGGCCACACCGAATGGCAAGACAATTACTCAGTTAGACTTGGCTCATCTGCAGATATGAGGATGTACCACAACGGCTCACATTCATACATAGATAACTACACGAATAACCTTTATCTACGAAACATTAAGGAATCAGCTGGTATCCTGATGGAAGCTACTGCAGGCAATGGAAATCGTTATAGAGGTATAGCAATCCATACAGATAGCAATAATGTATGGGGGCGGTTGTATTCGAATGGCAATGCGCGAGTTGATGCGACCCGCGATGGTGCGACTATTTACGGTGATGTGACAGTAACCGGTGGAGATATTTATCTGGCTGGGAAGCGCCTTCAAAATAATTCAGGCAATTTGTATTGGGATGGGAAGCAGGTTGCCACTCTTAATGGTGGGGGCTGGTCATCTTCTGAGAATAGAGTTGCATACACAGGAACTGACGGCGTAATGGAAGTTGGCCGTATTGTTGATTTCCATGCAACCGCTAACTCTAGCAGAGATTATGATATGAGATTTTGGGCTTCTGCAGATGAGTTAGTTCTGTGGGGGGGAGATATGACTGTCAGAGATGGCGGCATGAATATTTCAGGTGATTACAAGGTTAATGGTAGGAAAATCGATAAAGCCTATATTGGTTTAGATAGAGTAATGAACTTCTCAATAACAAATAGCTATACGGGAAACAGTAGTAGTCTGTATGCATCCCAGCAAGCAGTAACACAAGCCTACAACAAACTTAATAATGATAAATTAGACAAGAACGCAAAAGCTGCCGATGCAGATAAACTCGACGGTATTGATAGTTCATTATTTGTAAGAACGTCTCGTAAAATAAATGGAAAGTCGTTAACTAGTGATATTACTTTAAGTAAGTCTGATATTGGCTTGAGCAAAGTAGACAATTTTGATTCAACTAATAGCTACACTGGACGTGCAACAAACCTTTTCGTCACACAACGTGCTTTGAATGATGCCTACAAAGATGCAATTTCAAAGTTATCTCCAGATAGAACTTACACTCAGTTATTCTTTAGATCCGGTGGCTTAGATAAAGGAACAATATTTCTAGAGCGTTCTTGGAAAGGATTTGAGGAAATAGTCGTTTTTGCTGGACCTGATAACCAGAATGACTTATTTGTCACGAGGTTCACAGAGAAAGAGTATCAGCTGGCGGAAGCAAGCTGGTCGTATTTCGGCCGCCCAGCTACTGAATTTAAATTTCACATTATCAGTCATCACCATAACTTTTGGAGTGGGAATTTCTATTCTGATGTTGCTTTCATGACTGCTGATGAAAACGCGAGAATCTATGCCATTTATGGAGTAGGTAGATAATTGCTGGAACTAAACATAGGATAAATCGGAAAATTTAGGCAAAAAGAATAACCACTTTGATAAACTCTTTACAAGTTTTTTAATTTTGAGGCTCTTATGCGTGATTTGGTCTTGAGTAAATTTTTAAAGGATCTTGGTTTTAAAAGTGTTTCAGAAGTTTCCATGCTTTCTGGTGAAAGTCGACAGACTTTAGACGACTGGTATAAAAATGATACTAGACGCTTTAAGAACGCAGTATCTGGAGCCATTTTAAAAAAGCAATTTGAACTTACCGAAAAGCTGAATAATTTATAAATGTCGTATATCCCGACAAAAACAATTGATTTTGTCGGGGGTGCGTGTTTAAATAGTTTTGCTGTTAGGGAATTTTTTGACATTGAGGTATGAATGAAATCATCTAAAACTATTATCGCACTATCACTTGTTTTATCACTTTCCGCATGTGGAGGAGGTGGCTCTGACCCTGAGCCAGTAAACAATGATCAGGTTGATGGAATTTCAGACAATGGGAATGAAGTAATTGTAGATGCCGTTGACGGCGAATTAAAAACGAATGTTGGGTTAAATGCCTATGCGAAAGTTAATCCGAATAATGGATTACATGAAACTCTTGGAGAAAATTCTTTAAGTTGTTCTTCAAATGACGCGTTTCTTTTTGAAACTGAACACTTTCAAGTTTTTAGTGAGACCGAATATGATATCAATGATTATAAGCTTGTCGCTGGTGTACTAGATGAAACGGTATTTGGTATCTTTTCTGAGACTGAAGAAATAGGTTCTCTTACTGGACTTTCAATCGGTGAATACATGCAGAAGCGAAGAAGCATAGCTAAGTTCGCGCTAGATACTCTTATCAAAAATTATTTTGAATTGGACAGTGTACGCAATTCTCTACCTGAATCTTCAGCAGATTGGTCTGAAGATGAAAAAATTGATTATGCTTGGGACAAGTACATTGAAGCATCTAAGGATGAGCAGATTGCCTTAGCAATAGAAGCTGGCGGTGTAGATGGATACTCATGGAGCGAAGATGATATTTCTCATGGAAACTTCATCAAAGTATGCATGCACTCAAACACCTCAAGCTATGTAGAAGAGACCTATACAGGCATAAATATTGTAGCGCCAAGTGTATCTCTTCCTGATGATTACAGAGGGGCTGTTAGAAACGCTATGATCCAAATGTATCAAGTTGGGGTTTCAAACTCAGTACACGGAAATTTACTACCTAAATGGTTCGCGAATGGACAGGCTAATTATTTCACAGGTATTCCTGCAGATAGAAATGACCATGGTCTATACGACACTACTTTTGTAGTTTCTGAAGAGGATCTTGAGAACCTCAATGATGACCCTAGCTTACAAAGCCACTTTGCATTAGCTTATCAGTATTTAAGTAACGCTAACGTTCCTGGTCAAAGCCTATTTGATATCCCATTAGAAATGGCGTCGGATAGCGATGTTTATAAACTAAGTGATCTAGAAAGCGATTATCCCTACGAGAAGCCTACTTCCGGTAGCCTAGAAAGTGCAGCCTTCATTAAAGCGTTTGATAGTGTTGCTCTCGTTGATGAGACGGGTGAACCGCTCAGCTATCAACGTTACAAATATGAATATCATTCATTAATGGCCAATTAACTATATAAAAAAAGCCAGCTTTATTAAGCTGGCTTTTTTTTCGGTTTCTTATAATAGTCTAAGAACGAGAGATAGGTGAGCTTCCCTTATAAAGCAAATCAAAGTTGACACCAGACACCGAAATCAACCTCTGACGAACCCAATTCTTATTAAGGAAATCCGCAAAGCTATTAATGAAGTTCTCATAATTACTCTGTAAAAACCCAACGCAATAAAATTTTTTAAATAAAAATTCGTTTTCAACGCTCATTTCTTGTTGGAGATAAAGTAATATTCCACCCCCACTATTATCCATGTTGTCGATTGCTAGAAGAGTATTATGGGGTTGAAAATTCCCATGCTCTCTAACTTTGCTAGCGATTTCCTTCTCAACTTCATTCTGAGCGATATGCCGAACATAATGAACATGATTTGTTTCACCAATCAAAAAACCTCGCTGTACTCCAAAGAATTTGCAAATCTTCCATAAATTATCTTCACCAACTTGCGCGGCAAACTCCGTCCCATCAGACAAAGCAGAAGTGTTCACTGGAGGAATTGATAACGCCTTTAAGATTAGGTTTATATGGACTTCTGGAATGTTATGGGAACCAAATAGCCCTAATGCTCGTGCAAAGCCAATATTGCGGTTAAACAATGGATTGTTCGCTTCAATCGCCCAATCAATAACCAAAGATACTGCATCGTTGAAAGATGCTCCAGTATGCATTGCACTCTGTATCGAGCTGATGAACGCACTTTGTTCAGAACTAGTTCTAATAGTTGTTTTCTTTGGTAGTGTATCTAAATGATCCACAGCATTTATTTTTTTAAGAAGGAAATTAGAGATTCGGTTAATGCGTATGTTCATGCTAAGCATACCTAAGTAAGAACAATGCGAAAGCTGCCGATAAGGCACAAGTAATAAATGCGATTATTTTTTTTGCAAAAAGGTTAGACAGCGACATCGAGAATGAGCCTGCAGTAATCAGCTTGAGTACGTAGGGAAAAGGATTCTTGTCTGCAGTGAGCAAATCTCCCACTGTAATCTGTAGAATCGCTACAATGACGATTACAAACGTCAGTAGACTAAAAATAAAAGCCAAAAGGTAAGTTGGCTCCGATGTTTTAATGTATGCGTGGAGACTTGTACCTTGTATTAATACTAGCCACTGTTTTTCGGGTTTTTGATTTTCTTCCATTATCTAACTCTTGCAAATGAACCTAATCGAGATAGGTATTGATTGAACTCTAGTTTTGAAGGTGAGTTGTCGAGATCACCACCAGCTCCTTCATGAATGGCGTGTGATATGCGCTTCGCGCCTGGAATATTCATTTCATAGACAAATCGTGAAACATAATTTACATCTTCTTGGTGAGAGGCCGGTGCAGTATTGATTTCAGTCTCAGATAGTTTTATGAACTCTCTATCAGGAGGCAGCATAAGCAATAACTCTTCTCTCGGACGGGTAGCAGCAACGTAGAAAACGCGTCTTTCAGACTCTAAATCGGTAACCTTAGTAGGTATGATTGAAGGGCTAATTGTTTCGCAACAAGCAGGTATGATTGCCATTTTTACAGTCAGCCCTTTGGCTGAATGCTGTGACAGAATAGAAATACTACCTAGTTTGTTAGAGCTCTCACTACCTATAGCTCTAAGCGCTCTATTGAATTGATGGTAATCAGTTGCCCCTTTGGTAATTTCTATAAACCCATTTAGCAATGAGGGTGACTCTTTGGGGATATTAGATTTACCTTTAGTTGATTCAGACAAAACTAGTGGCATCAAGAATGTGTTAATATATGAGTCGTAGAACTCTTGAAATGATTCTTTTGATAGTGAGTTTCTAAGGCTATTGAGGCGCTGATTTATGCTTTTTATAAAGAAAGGTTTAGAGCCTGGGAATATATTTAGCAATGATTCATCATCAATTGCTCCCTCACTAAACACTAGTGAAAAAAGGTCCTTATATTTTTCCCTTTTAACTGGTAGTCTTGGGAAAGTTAAAGATTTAGCAAATAGTGAGAACTTCTCTTTTTGACTTACTTCCATAGCAAACAGCGCGGCAGTACTCGCAATTGATTTAAATAGCGGTGTATTTGCTATAGAAGTACTCTTGGAGTGCATTGAATAGGGGATACCTGCCCTAATAAGAGCAATTTCGATGAAAGGTGTTACAGAGTGCATTCGCGGTAAAATAGCAATGTCTGAGTAGCTGTTACCTTTCTCTATAAATCTCTTAATAGCTGCAATCATTGAGGACTGATTAGTATCAGCATATGGGGGCGTCCCGTGCGCCGGCTCATCGTAGTAACCAATATTTATTTCGGTTTTATTAGCATCCAAAGGCGAAAGACACATTTTTTCTGTTCTTTCCGAATTCCTAGAAATACAGTTGTAAGCCGCGAGAGCGAGCTCATGTCCGTACCTGTATGTCTTGGTTAGGTGAAGCTTGGATGAAGTGGGGAATACGGCGTCCCAATCAGAAGTCATGGTTTTAGGGCTACTACCCCTCCATTCAAAAATTGTTTGGTCATCATCACCAATGCAATTGAATTTTGCTCTTGTACCAGCCATAGCATGAAAGATTTTCATTGAGGCAGGGTCTATGTCTTGGTACTCATCAATAACAATATGATCGAGTTTATTGGCAATAGATTTGTAGATCTTTTCCTCATATTCTAATGCCACTGCAACGTCATATATCAAGTCACTTAACGTCCTAAATTTTAGTCGTTTCCGCTCTTTTTCAACTAACTCAAAACCTAAAATAAATGGCTGTTGGTCGGAGGGGAGCTTTAATCTGCTGAACATTTCCTCGGCAGGAAGTGTGTCACTTTTGCAAAAATTTACGAACGAGAGAAAGTTATCAATAACAGACTGGTCATAAGCATTTATATCCGAAGTACCATGCTCAATAATTGACTTTCTCAAATTATCTCTACAAATTCCTAACCACTGATTTTCGTCATCAATTAATTTTCTAGCAGGTATCAAATTGCGTTTTTCTAAAGCCTGACAAAGACGGTAACCCAGCTGGTGGTAATGCCTAATGCGTGGCTGATTTGCTATGTTGTAAGCTTGCATGTCGCGCCTAAACTCTTCCGCTGCAGGGCGACTGAACATTGTGATTAGCATCGTTTCAGGGTTGATGCCTTTACTCAACATATACGCCACTCTAGCTTGAGTCACTTTCGATTTACCACCACCTGGAGGAGCACTTAGTAGGATGTGCTGGTCAAAAGGGGCCACAATGAAATTAATCTGTTCTTCTGAAAATTCCATACCGGTCCTTTAAGCAAATGAAAGGATTGTCTTCAAAGTGGCGGGATATAGAAATGAGAAACCCGACTAATTGAACATTTGTAGTTTTGAAAAGCCTGTGGACAAAAGAGAATACAACCAACTTTGAAAATGGAAAATCAATCTTGAAAACATTCTCTGTGCACCACCTTAAATCTGATGTACTCAGAAATATGAGTAGAGCTAACAACGTGCCTATTCCTGAACACCTAGAGGAGACTAAACAGGTTGTAGTGAAAACTTATAACCAACTCCTTGATAAACGTGCGCTTCGCATGGCTGTAGAAAAGAGCAGTAGCTTTGAAATACAAAAACTCTGGAGAGTGATTGGTGAGGCTGCCAATAAGTTACTCGACGATGGGTGGTATTCACACGTGGCCAACGTGGAGTGCCAAACTGCAATGCAGGCTACCCGACTGACTAAGTCGATAAATTCAATATGGTTTTTGAGCGGGAAAAAATGTACAGAAATAGTAGAGGTACCGATTCGCTCTACATCATTTAGGGATATTATTGAGTACGAAGGGTCGCGTTATTTGTTTCTACTTGGAGGGTTTCTGTGTTTGCAAACGTTCCGGTTTGTTGGAAGTGCGAATGAATATTGAGGTTTTATCGAAGAGGGTTAAGGCATCAGTAGTAAGACTTCAAGTAGTGGGTCATGAAAATGGCGATTTGGTAGTACGTTTCAAGCAAGGTTCTGTTACTAACTTTGTAACCAACTCAAGCAATACAGAAATAAAGACATTTAGAGAGCCTAAAACGGTCGCTAAGTTTTTAGAAAAAGCTGGTGTTCAACAGTACGAAATAGAGTTATCCAATTGGAATATTGAAAAAATTTTCGACCGGCACAAAGCTGCTAGCGCTTTGAGGGTATCCGCGACTGGTTAGCAAATGATTTAGGTTTTCCTTACCACTAAACCGTGAAAGTTATCATACCTTGAACTTAAAATGCTGTTTTTAAGTAAATCGGGAAATCTATTTACCTAATCCATGCGCGCAACTAATTTAGCTTGAGGAAAATCATTAAAGGGAAAATAAGTTGACCACTATTAATAGAAAAAAATTAAATGCTGTAGAAGCACATATTGCTATGCCTCAGCCTATCGAGGCTGGCAATTTAATTGATATGCTCTGTGAATTAGTGGACTTTTGGCCTAGATGTGCCACCTGCGCTACCCAAGAACCAGACGGTGAAATAATCCTCTGGTCTGCTTCTACATCTTTGATTAAACACCATCGTCACGAACCTGGAGTTAGTTTGTGGATCTCAATTGGTGAAAAGCATAGTGTTGACGCATATTACCAGACCATCAATGGTCATAAGTACAGAGCTACGGATTGGCACTGCACTGTAGTTACTTTCGAGGAATTCAAAAGTAGAAAATTACAATTACTGGCCAATCAGCTCGTGCCACACTTTGAGCTTCTAAATGAGACTAAAACTTATAGTGCACTTAAAGAATTAGATTGCAGTATTCTTACTAAGCTTATCCATTTTGAAGATGCTAGAGTATCCTTAGAAGGCTATGAACCCGACGCTGATGTGCACAGGGGCTTTTTATCTGTTTACGAGTACGCTCGTAATAAAGAGGAAGAGTGGAGGATACAAAGCCCTGCAATTGATCGAAATGGCGTTCTAAATTTTAAACTTCATCAATATTTAAGTTTACATAGTACTGTTTGACCCTTTCAATTTTATTAAGTTAAAGGTGTTAATCTACTTTCAGAAGACGGATGTGCTTTTCGCATGGTTCATCCGGTGACTGTTCAAACTTTGCTAGAGAGTAGCCTCTCAGAATCCACTCCTTGAAAAATTGCAATAAAGCTTCGTCCTGCTCAGGAGTGTTAACGTCCACTGTAACGATAAAATCTTTTCTTTCGCTCGTGATGTCTTGCAATTGCCACTTATGAAAAGAAGTCTGGGTGACAGTCCAAAAGCAGCGAGAAGGCTCTATTTTCACTGCAGAATTTTTAATTTGTTCCTTGTTTTTTTTAGCTTCTCTGTGGTTAGAGTAAGCCCCTATCAAAGCCTTGTTGATTTCCAGCTCAGAAATTTTCTTTCTTGATTCGGCTTTCTTCACGAGCTCATCTATTGTTTGCCCGAAAGATACCGCAGACAGGGGCACAAGAATTATTAGGGCGATAGATTTTATAAAAGTCATTTAAAAGTCGATAAGTCGGAAAAATCAATGAAGGGATTTTTTCAACAATGTATAAGGTGTAGCAATACAAAATGCTCAATATCTTGGAATACTAATAGGCCCCTCAGATGAAAATAAACCTCAGTCACATTGCCACCCCCTTAATCGTAGCCCTCATGACGGTAGGATGTACTGCCACCGACGAAACTGTGAAGTTGAAAGGTAAGAAATATGCTAAAGATAGTGAAGGTGCTGTTGTACTGTCTGAGTCGCAATTTCGCGAATTAAAATCTGAATATGCTTTTATGGAAGGTCAGAACCCTCACGTATCTTTGACACAGGAAGAATACGATTTAGTCATGAATAATGATGAGGCTTTATTTAGCTTAATTGGTCAAGCAGATAAGCAAGAGTCTACATCGACATTAATAAGACCTGGCTCTCTAAAGAAGAATATGGAACGAATCGTTAAGGAAAACGGTTGGAATACCCTCTACTTTGATGGACCGGACTACTACGTTGAAGCCCCTTTCATAATCGAGGAAGAGGATGTAACAACTTCTGTTATTCATTTTGCTTCTGATTACCCTCTTTATACTTGCTTTGATGAAGAGTCGAAAACTGTAACAGTCATTCAGTCAGCGAAAAATTAAAAATGTTTACTGCGTTTGGGACTCGTTACCATGCGCCGGTCTACCGTCTAGATAGCGGCAAGAATGCAAGTTGGTCATCACTGGACTCTTCAAAATTTGATACTGCACTGCAGAAAGAACTGAGAATTTTTATTCTAAGAAAAGCATTCTCAATGGGTGTCAAAGATAGAGTAGATTTAAAAGTGGGTGAAACAGATAACTTTTTTCATCATGAATTCTTGTCTGGTTGGCCACATACATTGTGGAAAGAGGCGTATTTAAGAGGGGTAAGTGATACGCCTATTAAAGTTGCAACGGTCGCATGAGAGGAAGCATGAGAGTAGTAAAGAAGTATGCCATTAAAGAAGAGCCTCTTACTATAGAGAAACTCTCAGCAGATAAAACCAACCTCTTAACTGGAAAAGGGGGAGAAACACAGCTTTTACTCAAATCATTGTATGGCAATTGGGTGGTTTGCAGTTGCGAAGTACCAGTCACTATTAAGAGGTTTATAACTTCAAATACTTTCTTTCTAGCTACCGTGAAAGGGCGGGGCAGACATAAGTCGTCCTGCCCGTTATTCAAAATCTTTAGTGAGAGCTCAGAAAGTAACGAAAGCCCAACTAAGATAGCTAATTCCTATTCGTTTAGTGTAAGTGCGAATGAAGCTGGTGGTTCTAAAGTTAGTCCTTCAATAACCGGCGTTTCCGAATCAGTGGGTAAGGAAGACAAACTTTATACGTTGGTCGCATCTCTATTCTCTGAGGCGAATTGCGGTCTCTTCTCTTCTGAGCAAAAGAGCGGTTTTGCTGATGAACGAGATAGAATAATTTCTGCCTCTAGACGTTTTAGTATTGGTGGGAAAAGTTTATTTCAATACCTCCATTTCGGTTTTGGACAATTGAAGAACTGCAAGGAAGACCTAAATCGGAAACAGCATTTGTGGCGCGGGAGAAACAGGCCACAGGCGCTGGTCTTAGCGCATGTCGATACAATTCTTGAAGAGGAACATGGGTGGCAAATTAAGGTTAAAGATGGGTGGGACGTATTTCTCCCTTCTACAATCACCTTAACCAAGTTAAAGGGCGCTTACAGCTTATCTAAAGGGCCGATATTGGTGGCCATGATTATTTCCCCTGTATCAGATGAAAATAACGATGAATTCGGTGTTACCCGGTGCTTCGCCGCCCCTGTGGTTAATGGTCAGGGGTTCATGGTGGTTTCCTCCGATAGAGAAAGGACTTTCGCTAAGATAGCTATTAAATGCATTCTCGAAAAAAAGATGGGTGCTAAGTTAAAAAAACCATTGTTCTCGATAGAAATTGAAGGTGAAAAAGTCATAGCTGATTTTCTTGTAAAACACGGGAATTTGGAAACAGCCTTTATGATAGAAAAATCTGAAACAGCCTTGTCGGAATACGAGACTCCACCCAATATCAATAAATTGTTTTCGCTATATCCGAGTGTAGAGCGAATTAACTACACGAGTAAGACTAGTAATGCAGACTTTTACTGTCGTTCAAAAGCGATAATAGAAAAGGTGCTGGACGAATTATGTTTGAAATAGAAAAGACTATGAAGAGGCTTAATTTAATTTTGCCTATAGTAGCTATCGTTGGTTTGGTGTCTTTGATCGGACATCAATCGGAAAATTATTCGTCAAGAGTGATTTGGAATGTATCTAAAGACTTAAGCGTCAAGTATTTTGATATCAAAGAAACATTGGGGAATCCACAGAACTTTTCTAAAGTTCTAGAGGCGTCAATTATCAAAAAGGATCAAAGTATCCTTGATCTCCTGGTGGTAGATGAGATGGTTGTAATAGAGAATCATGCCCAAGAATATACCGAATTAGTTGAGTTACTTCCCAACATAGAAAGTTTAGTGCACGTTCATAAGAATAGTGATGACTCTAACTCTTATGTGGCTGGTGGTATAAAAATCTTGTCCGTAGAAGAAAAGGATGGAGAGTTTGGTGTGTTTTATGGGCCTGTATCAAAGAACCTCGTCCACTCCTTACAAAGGAGGCTGGATGGAGGTATTGAAAATGAAGATACAGACCTGACAGGTTTGGTAAGATTTAACAGAGTTGAGGAGTTTGGCGGTCATTTTATCTTAGGGCTATACCCGCGAAAAATGGTTAGTGAAAATTAGCCTCACATCAATACTTATCTATTAACGCGCTTAATTGGCATCTGTGAGGAGACCACAAGAAGATTGAAATGTATTAGCTAAGGCATACGAGGTTCAGAGAGTTGAAAGCCACCTTGGAAGTGGCTTGTGAAGCTAGCATTTGAGCGGAACGTCACCATCAGGGCTAATTTCTTGTTTAAGTTTCATCTTCATGTCGCATGTCATCTCGTCAATCATCATGAAGTTTAATTTAAGTAATTCAGTTTTCTGGTCACTCCCCATATTGCTTTTATCCACAAAAACTGACTGTGCACCTTCTAAAGAAGACATGTAATAGTCTATTGACTGCTTTAGTGCCGCATCTGATACAGAGGCTAATGAAGCGTTTAAATCAACTTTAAATTCACCACTCTCACTAGCAACAATTGTATACATTGGGATATTAAATTGCCGACTGTTTCGTAGGAGGCGAACGGATGTTTCAATAAAATAGACATTATTGTCTTGATGAATCTTACTGAGGTCCGCTCTATCCAGTTTATTGTAGCCTGGGATTAACTCACCCTTTTCAGGTTTAAGCAGAAAGTCGTGAGCCCTTGCTTCGTCTTTCTCCAATACGGTAAGCCAAAAGTCATTTGCTACAGCCATAGGATCATTAGGGGTATAAAGGACATCTAGTTTAGATGATATATCTTCGTGAAAAGCAAAAGTTACTCCGCTGATAATAGTGACAGCAGAGTAAAATATTGCAGCTTTCCGTTTTTTGGAAATCATTAATTACCTTCTCGATATGGGGTAAAAATTTAACTATGGTTCTTCACGAGAATAAATTCTATAAAATATCCGACTTAAACAAGATTTAGGGTATTAAGAAAGGCATCTCTTAGTAACGACTCTATGGCTGTAAAAAACAAAAAACTTAGCCCATTAAATCTTTCATTCTACAGCTTTAAAAAGGCCTCCAGTGCGGTTGTGAGTTGTTACCCATTCTGATATAGAATTGAGTTTACTATCATAATGAATTACATTTAAACCAGACATATTTGACAGGCAAATGCGCTTAAGCATACTAGACGCATATGACAGGTAAAAAGATTACTGACTTTCAATTAATAGCTAATAAAAAGGGCTGGAAGTTTGAAGAAATTGCCAAGCGCTGGGGTAAGTCAGAGCGGCAAATTTCTCGAATAGCTGCGAAAGGCGAGCAGAGAGATATTGATGCAGTGAAAGGGCTTCCGGCAAAGGATAAATTTTAATGGGGAAAATATGAAAAAAGTAACATTCCCGCGTCCCGCGGATAATATTTTGGCTCAAGCTGATGAGCAAGGCCTGTGGATTGTGACAAATGGCTGGACTGTACCAATTGAAAAAGAAACTGCACAAGAGTATGCAAATTCGTTCAATCCAAATGGGGATAAAGGGAACAAACCCAATCATGGGTTTTACAACGTCAGTAGTGGTATTGTTTTGACTCACAAAGGGGCCAAAATCACTTTTGATAGGAGTGAAGCCTTAGCTGTGATTGATCTTATTAAAGCGGCTACTACGTCAATCTGGTAAGTAGGTAACCCGATGGTCAAACGGATCAAGCAGAATTGGGTATACCAGAAAGCTGTTAAAGACGGTTTTATATCTGAAATTCAAAAAAACGGCCAAAGTATTTGGTTTATCAAGAGTCATGCGCCTGAAAATGTGAAAGCGTTAGGGACAAAACTGTAACAACTGCAAGCGGAAATATTTCAATTAACATGGACGCTAAAGATGGTGAGCTTAATGATTATTTTAGTAATAGCCATGCAGTATTTCGGATTAATAGGGCAATAGGAAACATTCAATGAACGATAAAGGTGAAAAGTATATAGTTTCGTTTGAGAGTCAGGCGCAAAAAAAGCCTGATGATACAATAGTTGTTGCGGAGTCAGGGGTGCGAATAGTTTGCGAAAACATAGAGCACAGCCCAGTATGCTTTGAAGTAGGGAAGCGCTATAAAATAACAATCGAAGAAGTATAGAAAATACAATGACAGGGCTGATTTCTGAAATTATCGAACATGCTTCAGATTCTAACTTTGAGGTTTCTGCATTATTGCGAAAAGCTATTGTGGCCTCCAGTCGTCTTCAAATTCTCGAAATGAGAGATTGGATGAAAAGGGAGCTAGACGGGTATAGTGAGAATGACGAAATTCCATCTTATAGAGAACTTACTGGGCAGCCGTTTTATTTCAACCCTTACAACGGATGGCAACCTATAATCTTCGAATCTACCCGAGAAGCGGAAATATTTTCAAAGAGAAAAATTAAACAATCTGTAAGTGAGTTAGATGCATTGGTTAAAGGCCACAGACATGATAATAGTCTCGGGAGCCCATTCAGTGGCGAAGCATTAAACAGAATCTGTAAGGGAATAGGCTTTTCAACTAACGCAAGACTGAATATTTCTGTTACCGAAATCATTCGTGTGCTCACTACAGTTAGAAATGAAGTGCTAAATTGGGCGCTGAATTTAGAGGAAAATGGGGTATTAGGAGAAGGTATGCAGTTTAGTGACAAAGAAAAAGATATTGCTAAAGATAGCTCCATAACCAACAACTACATAAACAACCATTTTGGAAGTGTTAGTAACTCTCCTATTCAACAAGGGACGACGCAATCTACGCAAACAAATTCTTACAGTGATAGCTCGGCTAAATTAGTAGAGATAATTTGTAAAATTCGAAGAGCCAAACCAGATTGGGCTCTGTCAGAAGAAGATAGCGAACAGCTGGATGTAAGTGTTGAAACACTCGAAGCTCAAACCAAGTCTAGTCGGCCAAATTCTATTATTGTTAACGAATCTCTTAAGTCTGCACGAAGTGTCATAGAAGGCATTGTAGGTAGTGTGGCCGCTACGCAACTTGCAACTATGATTTCAACATTATTACCTTGATCGGTAACATCGATGTTCACTTATATAATAATGGTAGTTGCAATTTTAGCGCTAAGTGTAGGATTTTATAATAGATATCAAGCAGAGAAAGAGACTATAGCTAGCATATTTACATTATCGCCAGCTGAATTTGCAATTGTCAAAAAAGTTGTAGAAAGCACCAGAATAGAATCTTCGGAAGTTTCTCAAACGGAACGATTTTTAATTAAGCGTTTGGAGGAGAATGATTGGCTTATTGTATTGAATGATGGCGCGGTAGTCGTTGGTGGGAAATCAGACTATTTACAGCGTAAACACACGCAGTTAACGCAATAGGAAACAACCAACAATGTGGTTTATTATAAACAAAGATAACCCTCCTAAGTTTTATACTGAAACTGGCTCACTGATTGAAGTATAGGGAATTGAGTGGACAAATGTGATCGTAACTACCGAGCGAACCCTTTCTTCATCACAATTTTTCGTTAAAGACAGCGACCAAGCGCTGTCCGTTTTACAAAACAGTCATGCGCAATGTTTCCAGTTGAAGAAAGATGCAAAAAAACTCGCAACCTCTTTAAATAATGGATGCTGGAAATATCTACAAATACAATAGAAAGTAGGGTTTATCCCTTCAATGCCACGCTTTATACCAATTCAGCCTGCCAAATTCCCTCCAATTTGTACTAGCGCGATTATGTGCAACGTTATTCAAACCAGTAAAGAGAAGCATACCTGGTAAGGCCCACCAACATTCAGTGGCGGGGTAAGGAAAGTTAAGGCTGGTACTAGACGAATCGGTTATCCCTATTTGTTAGAGGTTCAAGGTGCCACCGCTATAGAAAATAACGAGTAAAAGCGTGAAAGAGAATTACAGTCAGTTGTTATGTGAAATAGGAAAACGATTTGCGTTTATTGAAGCCATTTCTGTTGAACAAATTAATTTATGCAAGGAATTACGTCACAAAATTTATTGTGAAGAATTTAAATGGGAACCTGAAACTACTTCTGGATTAGAAATAAACAGCCACGATGAACTTGCAAAGCACTATCTAATGTTCGATAGAACAGAGGGTGAATTTATAGGAACGTTCAGAATTATCTTGGGTGCTGATTTGCCAATTGGTAAGCTCTTAGGGGAAGACCATATACTCCACCCGGCTCGAATAAATAACTACAGCAGCAACGGTGAAGTAAGCCGCTTTTCGTTACTTCGAAAATACAGAAACACCGGTATTACCCCCGCGTTAATTCTATTTGCTGGCTACACAGTCTCTTCAATGGGGTTGCATGGTGCATACATGGTGATGGAAAAAAGGCTTGCTAAGTTCATTACTTCAATAGGAGTTTCAGCGAGGAGATTAACTGAAGATATGCAGCTAAACGGCGTCCGTGCAGTGTATTACATCAGCTCGGCTGATGCACTTACACCGATTGCAAAAGATGTGGGTTGGAACAATGAAGCTTTGAATAAGACATTTGAAGCATTCCACCTTAAGCGCGACATTACCGCCTAATATAAATAAACAACGAATGGGGTTAAGGTCAATAAAGCCTATGCCCCTCAGAGGTAGACCATGCGATATTCCATTTTAATTATGTTTGTAACACTACTTGTGATTGATGCTAGCAATGCTGAGACCTGGAGAGGGTTAGAGGTTGCACCCGAGAACCGGTGCTCCCCCTTCGATAGGAAAAGCCAATACCCTTATCCCCAGTCTGTAGAAGATGAGATTGTTCGCTTAATGGGGGGGAAGGTATACGGCCCCTATACTGGAAGATACTTCAAGACAGATAGCGAAACAGATATCGAACATATTGTCAGTGTTTCTGAAGGGCATGATTCAGGCCTTTGTAAGGCTTCGCCAGAAGTGAGGATTGCTTTTGCTACAGATCCTCTAAATCTAACTCTAGCAACCCCTAACGTGAATCGATGTGGTGCTGGTGGTAAATGTAGCTACGACGGCGGAGAATGGCTACCGGAAAGAAATAAGTGTTGGTTTAGTCATAGTGTTGTTGCTGTAAGAAAAAAGTACGGCTTAACGATTGATAGAGCAGAGGCAACTAGCCTTGAAGAGGTTATGAGTAACTGCTCAAGTTTTGAAATGGTCTTTGAGGACATACACGCTGAGCAAATGGACTTTGCTGCTAGTGGCGCCAGTAACCCCTTAGAGCGGTATGACACGAACAACAACGGCAAGATTACCTGTGCTGAAGCTCGAAGCCATGGCATTACCCCTGTCAAAAGAAGCCACCCAGCTTATGAGTTTATGTTTGACAGGGATGGTGACGGCATTGTTTGTGAGTAAAATGCCTCCTCCATGTGTAAAGCACATTCTTAAATTAGTTAATTCGAAAACAAAGTTTGAAAGGGCTAGAAAGGAGTCAGCTGGTGGATAAATCACTTGCTAAAGGATTAGTGAACCGGATCATTCGCAAACTGCATCATCAGTTTAGTGAGCCGGATTTTTTGGTTCATGGTAGCCATCGCAAACAATGCAAGGCAGTACTTGCTAGGTGTAAGGAACGTTCATCAGCCACACTGATTTCACAGCGCTTTAAAGATACAAAGAATTGGGAAGTTATATGGGGTGAATGGGTTTTGTTTTCTAGTCAGGCATCACTTAATGCGCCTCGCATGCCAATTGAAAGTTACGACAAAATTGCCTTTGATTTAACGTTTACTAATCCTAAAACGTCGATGGGCGCTGGCGTCTTCTTTGTAGAGCTTTCAAAACATTCGCTTATAAGGCTCATTATGCGGTGCGGTCACGAGGTGAAAACGCCATCGGACCTTTGGAAATTTCTGCAGAGAATGACTCGCCCACTATTATTTGCTGCGCTTGAATTGTCTCGTAATAACAATGGGGCAAATGGTGAGGGGTACACACTTGATGAATACAAAGCGATTGCTAACGGTTTATCTCCTCAAACACAGCAGTACATTATTATCGATGGCTTTTATATACCCTTAAGCTACACAATTAAGCCGAATAAAGTCGGCGGGGTTTCTCGAGTAGTGACAGTGAAAACGTTTATGCCGGAAGAGTACGAAAGCAGTAAACGAGCATTGGAAAATGAAAAGCCCTTAACACCTGGGCGTGATTTTTTCGATTACACTGATGTATTTCCATTTTTGAAAAATAATATCGGGAGCTAGCTCCATCTGTTCAAAAAAAGAGCGGATTAACGCGCATAGTTTTGTATAATAAGGTTGAACGTTGAGAAGCGTCCGGCAATTTAAAAATGCAGTAAAGAAATTTAAATAATAATGAAAAAAGGGCAGTTCATAGCCCTCGCATCAAGCGCTAACAGTAAATACGGCTTTAATTATGTTAGAAGCAACATTTAGTTTCATTAATGCGATGTACTCAACTCAACCTGCGTTATGCTATCTAGCCATAACATTTCTGTTTTTTAACAGGGGATGTAAAACCATGGAGGTTTATTGGCGATGCAGGAAATAACCGCTGGTAATTGTTAGCTAAAAATTCCAAGCCCTCTTCATGAGGGCTTTTTTGTTTGCCCAGCGAAGCTGGCAAACCCG
>ENA-UENW01000029-UENW01000029.1-marine-metagenome-genome-assembly--contig:-NODE-29-length-99571-cov-3.954249_pt1 | contig 99571 bp, 122 predicted proteins | sample MGYA00237876_ERZ529329 | MGnify/ENA primary metagenome ERZ529329 (study PRJEB26372, sample SAMN05368346) | marine metagenome | biome: cultured habitat; feature: ocean water; material: water; isolation... | reverse complement strand
AGTTAGCCGAGGGAAACTTCTGAGCCCGGAACGCAGGCGCAGGGCGGTGGTTGTCCTGCAGCAGCGTTACCGGGCATCGGAGCGGTTCGCCTGCCGGGTTGTGGGCCAACACCGCAGCACCCAACGCCATGGCGGCAGAGTCCCTGGGCTCGAGGAGACCAAGCTCCGGCAACGGCTGCGGGAGATCGCCGCCGAGCACATCCGCTGGGGCCGGCGGATGGCCCACCGCGTGCTGCGGCGCGAGGGCTGGAGCGTGAATCACAAGCGGGTGCATCGGCTCTGGCGGGAGGAGGGCCTTCAGCGGCCCACTGCCCGAAAGCAGAAGCGGGCACGGCCCTCCGACGGCTCCGTGCGGCGCCATCAGGCCGCACACCCGCATCAGGTCTGGGCCATGGACTTCCAGTTCGATGCCACCGCCGATGGCAGGCGCTGCAAGGCCAGGGACGTGGTGGCCGTGCTGGAGGAGCTCACCAGCCTCTACCCGGCACCGGCGTTCATCCGATCGGACAACGGCCCCGAGTTCATCGCTCACGCGCTGCGGCGTTGGTGCAGGACCAACGGCACGACAACGGCCACCATTGAACCGGGATCTCCGTGGCAGAACGGCTATGCCGAGTCGTTCAATGGGCGATTCAGGGATGAGTTCCTCAACATCGAGCTGTTCACCACAGCTCCTGAGGCTCAGATCCTGGCCGATCGCTGGCGCTGGGAGTACAACTCACTCAGGCTGCATTCGGCCCTCCAGGGGCGTACGCCCCTGGAGGCAGCTCAACAAGGAGCTGCAGCATGATCACGACCACCCACTCTCATAAGCACTGGACCGATGAAGGGAGTCACGTCAGATGCACACAACAATCCTTGATGAAGGTCGGATTTCCAACAGCAACTTTTTCATTCCGCGATACTTCTGGCCCCTCTTCTTCTGCGCGGCATTTCTGTCTTACTTCGTGGCGACAGAGTCGGGAAAGGAACTTGTAATCAATATCGATCAGGAGTGGGCCAAATTTCTCCTCTATCTCGCTGCTGGACTGAACATATTGAGAGCCTACATCTTTCTTGGCAACGCTCAACCGCAACCAAGCCACTGAACAACTGCTCAATGCGCCCGGCCTCCGCCTTGCCACTCTCCAAGCAAGGGGTTCAGGTGCAGATGCACAGCTGACCTGATCCAGACTCAGCGGACTTGATCCTCAGGGCACCAAGGGTATAAATCGTCTGGTGCAGACAAAAAAACCGCTCCAACCCTGGAGCGGTTCAATAGCCAAGGCAATCCCCATCACCCGGCGATCTGCACCAATCTTTGATGCAATGAAAAAATAATACCCACCAAACACCAGATGTAGTGGACGTCAACACTCACTTAAGACTCTGGTGAACATGCGTGAAGTGGCCAGATAACGCAACAGCAGCACTGCATCCAGTGCAAGGGAGGCCGCCTTGAGGAGACACTAAATCTGGAGCAGGAGGTCCAAACCCCTCGGAATTGTGATGCTTCATGCTGAAGACATCCTTAAAGGAGAAGCCATGATTTCTGGCCCATCCTGCCCATTGCGGCTGGGAGTTCTCGATAGTCCCGACTATTGGACTGATGACGCACTGATGTCTGCAGTGCGTCCATTAAATCCCGACGAACTTCACCACCTGGCCGTTGGATCCCAACAACGAAGGAATCAACAACGCGGTGTTCGCACCACCCGTTCATTCAATTCCGGCGGCTGAACGCAGCCAGGAGTTGATGAATCGGCTCGACAAGCTTGTCGAGCCAGGTGCCTGAGCGCCGACCAGCAGGCCGCTGCAATGCCGAGGCATGCAGCATTGGCCCATTGGAGCCATACCCCTCAAAAGCAATCAAAGCGTCTTGAGCTCCCTGCAGCTCCTGGTCGATTCGACGGGAGGAGAAGCGGCTGTGGGCTCGGTTTCGCGACGTTGACATGACTGGAGCGGTTGCACCTACATCCGGTCTGGCTACGGACCGAGCTGCTTGGCAGCAGTTGGTGATGCTTCTTAGGGAGCCGAAGCACCACCCATTTACAAATCGTTACAAGAGTCTTAATATTCCGCAACTCACCCACGAGCAATGGCTTCTTCAACTCCTAACGACGACTGGTTCCAAAGCGCCGCAGCAGCTCAAATCCGCAGCGAACGTTTCGAACGGGCAGAGCTCCTCAATGGCCGCGCCGCCATGATCGGCTTCGTGGTGGGCGTGCTGACGGAGGCTCTGACGGGGCACGGGATCGTGAGCCAGATCACCTTTGGCGTGTTCGGCTGCAACTGAATCGATCAGGCCAATGGGGCAGAACGTGCCATTGAAATCACGCGTTCCTCACCCCATTGGCCGTCGCCAAGCTCTGACACATCACATTTTTTCGGTTGAAACGCTTGATGTTGCAGGGGTTTTGCGATAAAAGGTTATGAACTGGTTATGAAGAGATGAAGACAAGCACCGCCCATTCACGCCTCGAGTCCCTCCAGCTCGCCGCTGAAGAGTGCCTCACCCGCGATGAAGCTCAGAAGATCTTGAGAAAGGCAGACAAGGCCCACGCCAAGCTCGAGTCGTCCGCAGCTCCCTTTCACCGCCCCAAGAACTGACAGGCACCTCAAGCCTGTAGCAGACGTAGATATAAACCCTCTTACTCATGAACTGGAGTGTGTCCATCCACTCCAACGCCCATTAAGCCAACGCGGGATGGCTGTGACGCTCTTGATAGGTCTTTGATTCACGGGCTGGATTGGCGTCACTCCTTTCCATCAACAGAACGGTGGCCGTCATGTTGATCTGTGGAGCTGCTGAGAAAAACTGAAGGGTGCAGATCGATCGTGGGAGATCTGCTGCCATGTCATCCAGATCTCTCCAGAACCGGATACCAGATCAATCAGGGAAGACGGAGATGGCTTGAAGCCTCTGCAACGGGCTCTTCGCCTATCCCATGTCGAGCAGATAGTGCATGACGGCAACCCGATGGGACACAGCAATGCCCTCAGGGGAGTCGGGACCGATCAACGCCTCGGGAACACGATGAATGCGCGTGAGAGGTTTGACCTCATAGGCCGTCCCTTCGGGAGCACCGGAACCGCGACTGCGGTCCCAGATGCCACTGGCGTCACCCTTGTAATGCCCCGCCACCTGCGAGAGGTGCGCATAGAAATTGGGCCCGATGCGACAAACCACGATGGCCAGACAGGCATCGAAATCGTCGGACGAGAGCACATTGATCCCATCACGGACAGCGCGTTCATCAACACCGAGAACCATGTCCTCGAGAGCTGTTTCACCCGTCAATTGCCAGCAACGGATGGTGACCGCGTCGTGTTGGCTCACTTTCTGCGGGTGAGATCACCGAAATCATCGTCGTTGGGCTGCAGAAATTGCCAAACGACAGGAACGGTGAGGGCAACCGTCAGGCCAATGGTGACCCATATCGCTGTCGTGTAGTCACCCATGTCATGTCCCCAGATCTGCGGACCTTAACCAGTCCGGGCCGAAGCAGCAGCGCAAACGCCAGTCACACCTGGGCACGCCTCGCCACAACCTGGTCATCCTTCACAAGACCACTGCCATCACACTTCATTCGGGGAAAGAGACACCCCGCACACACGGAGCAAGGGCCCTTCGCGAGTCCAGCGCGCCTCATCATGGGATGATTAAGCAATCCTTAAGGGCTGCCCAATGGGTCACTTCGCTAGGCAGCTCAGCGCGCAGGAGATCAAACAGGGCTACGCCCTGCTCAACCTGATGGAACATCTCGACCGCGAGATGGACCTGCTCAATCAGCAGCGCATCCGCGTTGGGCCAACAACCCAGGAAGGACAGCGACTCACCCAGATCAAGCAGAGCCATCTGCGCAAACTACAGAGCTGCATCAGCGAACTGAACACCAGTGGCTTCAACGACTGGTTACTGCACCAACAGCCTGCCTGAACCTTGAATGGGGCTGAGCCATCCCGGGTGAGACAACCCCTTGCCGCTTCCGGTCGTTTACCACCCGCATTACTCCGCGCCGCTACCGAGCACCCATCGCTTTCCGATGGCGAAATTCCGGCTGCTGCATCAACTCCTGCTGGAGCAGGGGATCGTTCAGGCCGACGAGGTGCATCGGCCCTTGAGCATCGCCCGGAAAGATCTGGAGAGCGTCCATCCCCGCAGCTATCACGAAGCCTTCAGCCGTGATCACCTGACCCGACCGGAGCAACGTCGCATCGGGCTTCCGGCCACGCGGCCTTTGGTGCAGCGCACCTGGCTTGCCGTGGGCGGCACCCTGTTGACGGCACGACTAGCTCTCCAGCGGGGCTTGGCCTCTCATCTGGCGGGCGGCACCCACCACGCCCACCCCGGCTTCGGGAGTGGCTTCTGCATCTTCAACGACTGTGCGGTCGCCGCTCGGGTGTTGCTGGGAACAGGGGAGGTGCGGCAAATTCTGATCGTGGATCTCGATGTGCACCAAGGGGATGGCTCGGCAGCCTGCTTTCAACACGACCCCAGGGTGACCACCCTTTCGGTGCACGCCGCCAGCAATTTCCCCTTGCGCAAAGTGGACGGGGATATCGACATCCCCCTCGCCGACGGCACCAACGACGACGACTATCTCGCTGCCATTGCCGACCGGTTGCCCGATGCCTTGGACAGCATCGCCCCGGACTTGGTGCTTTACAACGCGGGCGTCGACCCCCATCGCGATGATCGGCTCGGCCGCCTCGCCCTCAGCGATGCGGGATTAAACATGCGCGATCGCCTCGTGCTCGATGCCTGTCTGCGCCGCAGGATTCCTACCGCAACAGTGATCGGCGGCGGCTACGACGCCCTCGTTCCCCTGGTGCAGCGCCACGCCATCGTGGTGCGTGCTGCTGCCGAGCAGGCTCGCTTGTTCAACCTTCCATGACTGAGGGAATCTCTGGGGCCATCACTGAGCCCATCCCCCCTTGGAGACCCCTGCTGCGCGCGGCCATGCAGCGGGAGGGACGCTCCGTTGCCGCCCGCTGGGTGCAACTGGCCACAACAGGACGCGACGGCGCACCCCGGGTGCGAACCCTGGTGTTCCGTGGCTGGGCCAGTGCAGACCAGCTCGAATTGTTCAGCGATCAGCGCAGCGAGAAGGTGACGGAACTCGCCAACGACGGAGCCGCTGAACTGTGCTGGTTGTTCCCCAAAGCTCGCCAGCAGTACCGCCTGCGGGGACAGGTGACGTTGATCACAGCCACCGAACAACCTGAGCTCTGCCAGCAGCGCTGGCAAAAGCTCTCCAACACAGGACGAGCCGTCTGGGGCTGGCCCACCCCGGCGGATCCGCTGGACTCCACCGCGGCCTTCCCCGATCAACTGGCTGAAACTGCACCGCTGCCAGAGCATTTCGTGGTGCTGAGGCTGCAGGTGATCAGCGTTGAGCGGCTCAACCTCGGCCCCCATCCCCATCAACGCGCGCGTTGGAGCGCGGACACCCTCTGGCAGGAGCAACCGCTGAACCCCTGATCACCACCAGCGCTCAACGCGACCAACCGACGGCCGGCCCGGTTCACTGGGCACCGTCACCACCGACAGACGCTGCAGATCTCGGCGGTAATCAAAGCGGCAGAAGCCGACGCCCGTGCCGGAACAGGCCGAAAGGCTCTCGAGAGCTACAGAGGCCCAGCGCCGCTCCTCAGGCGTTGGCTTTTTTTCCGGCGCGGGACGCCAGCCATCGGCAATCAGGTGGCGATTCGCCTCAAGGATGGTTTGCCTGGCGCTGAGCTGCGGCTCAGGTCTGGCCAAAGCAGACCCGCCCACCAACCAGGGCAGTACCAGCGACAAGACAACACAACGGGCCATGGAGAGGCTCATCCCTCTCTGACCTAGCCATGGATCTGAGCGCTGACCACTGGGGTCAGCCTGCGGTGAGCTGAGCGAGGGGCTGAATGCTGAGGGCGATCACCACACTCACCACAACGCCTACGGCGGCTTTCCAGAGATCCGTGCCGATGACCTTGGCCAGACTTCCCCCCTCCCGGTTAGTGAACGGCAGATCTGATGTTTGTTGCTTAATCCGCAAGGCCAACTCACGGCCGCCGATCAGCCCCAGAAACACCCAAGTGGTGCTGAGGGGGAAGTTGGAGAGGAAGGCCTTGTAAAGCAGGCAGAGACCGAACAACAGATCAATCAGCGTGGCCGAACGCAAATCGGAGCTGTTGGTCTTGGTGCGAAGCACAGCCTGGATCGGCCCTCCAGCGGTGGCCACCAGAACACAGAGGCCCACGCAGAGCACCAGCGTGCAGAGGAGCATCGGGACGAGGTCCAACTGGCGCGGCAGGAACACAAAAATGTTGGCCAGGTCCTGCACCAGCCACATGCACCAGAGAAAGCCGGTGGAGAACCACTGCAGGCCGTACCAAACCTTGCTGGGGTCTTTGCCGTCCTGGGAACGACAGAACACCCAACGCTCCAGCGACCACAACCCCAGGCCATAGGCCGCCAGACCCACGCCGAAGGCGAGGCCATACCCCGTCAGTGAGCTGCTGAGCAGCGTGCCGATGTTGGCCGGCATGAACGATGACAACACCAGGAACGAGGTGCTCACCGGTGCTCCCCACTGGGTCAAGGCCACAACAGCGAGCGGTGGAATCACGTAGACCCAGGTGAACGGCTCGGGCCAAGGAAACTCCTTACCAGGAACACTGAGGCGGCCCCAGGTGGGATCACCGTTGTTGAGGAACCAGCCCAACAGCAGCACTCCACAGGTGACCGTGCAGATGAACAACATCTGCACGGGCTTCGGCGTGCGCTTCCGGTTGGAGGAGAGATAAGTGCCGAGGGTCTGGAGCGAATCGTTCGCCACCACGGAATAGGCCGCCAGCAGGAATCCGACCAGCATCCAGATGCTGACGTCCATGAATCCGATCAAGCCGATGGTTTGCCTTCGTTGTAAGGAGCTCTAGGAGGAACGTCGGTGCTCCAAGCCAATCAGACGTGTCGTGATCAAGGAATGTTGTGTGGTCGACGGTGATGCACCACCGGAGCGATTCGACCACGAACGTACGTTGACGGACGGATCGGTGTTTTGGGATACACAACCAAATGTCTTAAGAACGAACGGATTTGACCTCAGCCAAAGCCGAAGCCAAATCGCAGTTCCCGTCGGGCATCGCTCGGCCCGACTTCCAAGCCCATTAGCGGGTTGACAAACGCATCATGAGCCGAAAAGAACGAGATTGCAGGACGATCGGCAACGATTTTTCGACATTCACAAATTCCGTTCGAGACCGACATTGGGACTGCTGCACGTCAAGGCTGTCCCATCAGTTCACCACCTTCAGAGTGCGAATCCCAGTGGCCTTGACCCAACTGGCGAGCGCATCGATATCAGCCCGCTCGGGAATGCAGATGCAACCCGTGCCGGGGTAACAGCGGTGGATGCCCAGTGCACTTCGGGTGGTGTCGAAGCGAGGGGTCAGGTCAAACCAGAGATCATTCCCCCATGGTTCCGGACGCCCAAGGCTGTACTCACCAGCGGGCAGAGGGGCTGCATTGCCGGGGCTCCAGCGGCGATCAGCACTCTGCCGCCGGGCCACACCACTGGCCGCTGGCCAGCTGGCCAACAAGCGCGAGCCTCGATGCAGTTCAACCTTCCAGATGCGGTTGCCGTCCGGGAACAGCTCGGCCGTACGACGGGTGCTGAGCTGCAGTGGGCCGCCCTGCAGCAGCGCTGTTGTGGGCCCCTGTTGCCCAGGGAGATCAGCGGCCGTTGCAGCGACGCAGCTCCCCAGCAGCACAGGCACCAGAAGGACGTGGCGCAGCATCAGGATCGTCATGAACGGTGCACCCACTTTGGGGCTGCCACGATGGCCTGCAGCAGACCAAGCCTTGGTGGACGTTCTCGATCTGTTTCCCCGCTCCATCCTTCGGGGCACCCTTCCGGATCCTCTGCTCCAACAGCTGACTGCGCTGAGCGAAAGCGTGCTCGCCCATCCCGAGTCCAGCCCCGATGCATCAGCGAAGCTGGCGGGTCAATTGCGTCAGCAGCGCGAATTGAGGCCTGATCAACCCGGCGTGCAGGAGCTCAGCAACAACCACCTGCTGCCGGCCTGTGATCGCTGGATCCGCCATGTGATGGACCGTCAGCCTCCCCAGGGTCGCGGCCCCTGGGTTCCCGGTCGCTACCGCCTGCAGATGATTGATCTCTGGCTCAATTGCCAGACCGCCGGTGACTACAACCCCACCCACACCCATGGCGGCAGCTTCTCCGGAGTGATCTTTCTGAAAGTGCCACCGCAGATCACCGCCAACAGTTTTGATGGCCAGCTCTGCTTCCATGGCCCGGAAGACTGGCACATTCAGTCGTTCCGCACCGGCATGGCCCACTACGTGCTGCCGGTGCCCGGTGAGTTCTATGTGTTCCCGGCCTGGCAACCCCATTCGGTGATGCCCTTCCGTGGGGACGGGGAACGCTGGTCGCTGGCGTTCAACGTGGTGGCGGCCCCCGGTGTTCCGCCCACAGCGATGCAGCAGCCAGCCCCCCAGCAACAACCCCTGGGCAACGTCTCGCTCTCGAGTCAGAGACCCACGGCCAAAGGATTCTGAGGAGAACTGTCAGAGTCGTCCGATTGCATCTGTTCAGGATTCATGGGTGACTCCGCGCCGCTCCAGCAGGCCAAAGCGATCGCAGCGGCGCTGGAGCAGCTGGCCGACCAGCTGCGCCCTGAGGTGATTCGTGCAGCACGATTGGATGACGATGGGCGCCGCGATCTCGATCGGATCGAGTACGCCCTCGGGACCATCGGCAAGGCCTTGATCCTGACGGACTACTCCATCGACGAAGAGAAGGACATCGACAAACTCAAGGCCTTCCGCGAGTCGCAGAAGGGAATGGGCTGAATTCAGATGCTGCTCCAGCGCAGCACCCGGTGCTGAACGGCTCCATCAGGCCTCAGCTCGAGCAGCCTGCCCCCCGGATCATCAGCGCGACCCAAGGGGCAGGGCTGCACCGCTTTGAAACTGCAGAGCGTGGAGGGGCATCCGAGCAGCAGCACGTCTGGCCGCGTGGCCCAGGCACCCTGCCAATGCTGATGGATGTGTCCAAACAGCACCGCCCGCAGGGCTCGATGGGGACGCAACAGCTCCTCAAGACTTGCCTGATCGAGGAGCCTGATCGCATCCATGCCGGCATCACCGATGGCAATCGGTGGATGGTGAAGAGCAACCACCAGGGGCAGATCACGGCGCTCTGAGCACTGCAGGCGCTGCGCCAGCCACTGGAGCTGAAGCGAGCCAAGGGCACCGGCGGCTGAACCCACCCGATGGCTGCTCAGCAGCAGCACTCTCACGCCTTGCACCAACAGATCAGCTGGAGCCGTCGTCCAGCGTCTTCCCAGCACCGCATCGAGCAGCAGCGGGTGATCGTGGTTGCCGGGCAGCAGAGCCACCGAGCAGCGCACGTGTTGGCTCAGGACCCGCCGCAGCCGGGCATAGCCACCCCAGCTTTCGTCCTGGCAAAGGTCCCCACTCACCAAAACCAGATCGGGGTTCAAAGCCCCACCAAGCTGGAGAGCTCGCTCAAAGTGAGCCAGGGCAGGCCGGCCGCGCACCAGCCCCTGATCAGCGGCCACCAGGTGTGGATCACTGAGTTGAAGAATCCTCATCGCTCTCAGGGATGGACTGCCAGCCGCTGCTCCAACGGGTTGGATCCTTGAGCTCACTCCAGAGCACCCGCTCGCGATGCGACGGAGCAAGCACAGCTGCTAACTCAACCCATCGGAGCGGACCACGCCCGCCTTGCGTGATCAGCTCGAAATGGCGGTAACCGGCCACCGGGCGCTGGCTGGTCCAGGCCCGGGCAGGACGCCAGGCCATCAGCTGGCGACGAACACCTGACTCACGGTGCTCTCAATCACGTGACCCGAAGCCGCGATCATGTCGGTGTTGTCGGCGATGAATTGCTCCATCACCCCAGGAGCGGCTTGCATCACCGCGCAAACCTTGCTGGGGTCGTCCTTGCTGACACCCCGGTAGAGCGAAGTGATGCCAGCGATTTTCTGAAGCGGCAGGGATGCGTCATAGGTGGCGACCCATTCGGCAAATGACTTGGTGATGGTGAAGGTGAGGACGTGGGTTTCCATCGACCAGAACAACAGCGTCGGCGGACGCTATCACCAACGTTCATCGTCCTCATCGGCGACCGTTGGGATCCGACAAGGGACCTGATCCTGAGGGCAAGACAGCACTCTCATTAAGGCCTACTCTTGAGAATGAGCGAGGAGAAGCTGTGACATCGTCATCTGCCCCTGCCGCTACGGACACCACCCTGCAGCAGGGGCTGCATCAGGATGGCCGCCGTCTAACCCCGCAGCGCAAAAGGGTTCTTGAGCTGTTCGAGCGCTGTGGGTCCGGCTGCCACCTCAGTGCCGAAGAGGTGCACCAGCAGCTGGCGGCCCTTGAGATGAAGGTGTCTCTGGCAACGGTGTATCGCACCCTGCGCCTGCTGGCCGACATGGGTCTGCTCCAGGAACTGGAGCTCAGTGAAGGGGGGCGACGCTTTGAGCTCGCCGTTGACGATCACCGCCAACATCACCATGTGGTGTGCATCCGCTGCGGCCGCACTGAGGAATTCGAAAGTGAAACTGTGCTGGCAGCAGGAGCTGCCGCCGCCGCCCATGTTGGTTTTCAGTTGATTGAATCGAGCCTGAACGTTCGTGCGATCTGCCCCAAATGTCAGGGATAGATCGCAACACCTGAATCATTCAGCGCGAAATTCCTTGTCGTAGAGATCGGCCACCAGAAGCTCAATCAGCTCGACGGACACCAGTTCCTTTTCCCGTCTCAAGGTGTTCAGCAAGATCTGAACCTGGCGGTGATGCATCAACGACACTTCACCCATCTCCAACCATCGGGCACTGAGCAGAGTTTGAAGACGTTGGCGTGGCGACGATGGTGACATCAGAGGCGCCCTGTTTCGCACACTGAAGCCAGCAGCACAGCCCCTGAAAAGGTGTGAGCAACAGAAGTCTTCCGAAGCTTTTGTGAAGCGGACGAGCGGGCTGCTTACTGAGGATGCTCGTTGCAGGGCATCCAGTAGCGATCGCCCATGCGATGCACACCCTCACAACCCAATTGGCGCGCCTGTTCCTCCGCCTCTTCGCGACTGGGATAGGCCAGATAGCGGGGGTTGGTGATGGAGCGGATCTGAATCAAGCCCATGCTCATCGGGCCGGCCGTGATCACCCCCATGGTGTTGACACCAACCGCCACCAATCCCATCCCGACGATGGCGGCATTGATCACGCCCATCGCCACTACACCAATCGAAACCACACCCATCGGCACCACACCGATGCAAATCACCCCCATCGGCACGATGCCGATGGAGATGGTGCCGAGGGGAGCCACGCCGATCGCGATCCGCTTCGGCTTGCTGCCGCAATGCCCGCCTTCAGTCATTGATCAGTGGGCTCCCTGGTGATCCGCATCACCGTGCTTGTCGCAGACCATCCACATCTCGCCCATCTGGTGAGCACCGGTGCAGCCAAAACCTGGGGCCGCCGCCTCGGCTTCAGCCTGCGTTTTGAACATCGCCTGCTTGGGCTTGCCGTGGAATCCGGCCATGGCCGTTGTTGCCGTGAGCATCAACGCGGCGACAACAAAACAGATGCGTTGCAACGGGATGGCCTCTTCGCAGATCCACCCACTATGCCCACAACGCGCCGATCAGCCCTGAAGCGCCCCACCGCAACTTGAGCCGGCGCCAGCGGTGCAGCCAAAACAATGCGGGGCTGTGTGGATGGGCTGATCCAGCGGAACGGCCTCAAGCCGGATCAGATCACGAAGGTGACGCACCTCACCGGGGCAGGCCAGGCCGAGCTGCTGATTGAAATCGCAGTCGTAGAGATAACCCTGCCAATCCACACTGATCAGCTGACGGCACATCACAGCCCCCAGATTGTCCGGGTTGTGCGCGTCCTCAAGAAGGGTCTGGTAACGCTGCAGATCGCCACTGCGTTCCAGTTGCTTGGCGAAACGCTGGATGGGCATATTCGCCAACGTGAGCAGACGATCGAAACGGATTCCCAAGCCGCCCAAGGCCTTCTTGTAATCCGCCTCCAAGGCTTGCTGGGGAGGAGGCAGAACCGGACCCAGCGGGTTGTACACGAGATCCAGCTGCCGGTTTGGATCGCCCGTTCCATAGCCCAGGGCGTTGAGCTGACGCAGGCCGCTGATGCTGCGCTCAAACACGCCATCGCCCCTCTGTTGGTCTACGTTCTTGGCGCTGTAACAGGGCAGGGAGGCGGTGATGCAAACCCCCTGCTCCGCAAGGAATTGAGCCAGATCGTCCTGGCCGGGTTCGCTGAGGATCGTGAGGTTGCAGCGGTCAATCACGGTGGTGCCGCGTAAGCGTGCCTGGCGCACCAAAGCGCGAAAACCCGGGTGCAACTCCGGTGCTCCCCCCGTGAGATCGAGGCAGGAAATGGAATGTTGTTCAAGGACCTGCGGAATCAACGCCAGCAGATCCGCACTCATCATCTCGGTGCGGGTGGGCCCGGCATTGACATGGCAGTGGGCACAGCTCTGGTTGCAGCGGTAGCCGAGATTGACCTGCAACGTTGTGAGCTGTCCGCGCTTCAGGGGCGGGAAAACGCTCTCAGCAACAGTCACCGGCTCCTTGCGGATGAGGCTGATTCTTCCAGATAGAACATGTCCAGTAGTGAGAAACGGATGCTCCCGCAGCTGAGCCGCTGATCAACCCACCCGGCGACGTTCGGAGAGCTGACGGAACCAGGCGATGTACTGCTCCGGGCCATCAGGCATGAGCGCGTCAATCCGCAGGGGATCCTCCGGATCGGTAATGCCTCGCAACGTCCCATCGGCATGGCTGGGACGATCCACCTCTCCATGGCTGCTGTCAACGAGAACAACCCGATTGGGTTGACCGCACCAGGCACCGAGGTCCTGCAGCAGGTTGAGGAAACCGCGGTCACTCCCACCCCGCAACCAGCCCGTGCCATCAGCCGATGCCGTGGATGTGACCGTGTCTCCGACCCCCACCAGCAATGGCATCCGTTGCGCGGGGATGCGCTGCTGCACCAACGCCAACAGCGCTTCGGGATCGTGGGGAGCCGATCTCACATTGAACGTCTCACCCAAGGGAGATTCACCCCAACGGCGCTGGATGTGCTGATTGAGCAGCACCAGAAGTCCGGCCTCCTTGATCGACCCGGTGAGCATGAATTGAATGTCGGTGGTGCCCACATCACCTGCAACAGCTGGCTTGATCCGTTCCTGGCCTTGTGCATCACGGCCGAGGTTGGGAGCCACATGCAGGAAGAACGATTCCTCCAGGCCCTGGGCGGCAGCCTCGGCAAGCAACTGATGCATCAGCTCCGACAGCATCGTCTGCAGGGCCTGCTGAGTGGTGATATCTGCGGGGACGAGTTCAAAAATTCCGTTGAGATTGATGGTGGGTGACACCTGGGTGTCCAACACCGCGGCTTTGGCCACCTCGGCCAGGTCGTCCACACCCATCTGAGGCAGCAGGCCCGGCAATCGCTCCATCAAGAGAGCTTCCATTCGGGTGGGAGCTGCAGCCAGGAACGCCATTTCCGCCGGCGAGACGCCGGGATGGCTCAACTCGCCAAAGCGATCCTGCAGCTGCACCCCTCCAGCCGCCAGGCCTGGCAGATAACGGCCCTCACGTTTGGGCAGAGCAGGATCACCCAGGGCCTGCTCCACAAGACGGTTCACCCCGCGCCGGCCCTCATGCTCACCATTGGTCAACACTGCGAATTGGCCATCCATGGCCGCAACAGCGTCCACATAGGACGGATCCATGCGCCGCGTCAGTGGATCCTTCACCAGTTGCATACAGACACCGTCCAGGTCCTGCACGATCAGCAGGTCTTCAGCACCGGTGAGCTCCTGCAGCAATTGATCGGGCGTCAAACGGGGCATGGAGGTTCAGGGAGGTCGCTGCAGCCGACGGAACAGCGGAGCACTTTCGTCGCGCAACTCCTTAGTGCCAAACCCGTAAGAAGTCCAGTGGGGGGGGGGGAGGCAGTCAGAAGCACGGATGACAAGCGAAACACTGCAGCCATGCCATCCGGCCAGCGAACATGGCGGCCTTGATGCTCCTGCCATGCACCCCACCTGGACCGAACAGTGGTGGCCGATCAGCTATGTGCAGGACCTCGACCCCAAACAGCCGAGCCGGTTCAAACTGCTGGAGCGGGATCTGGTGATCTGGTGGGATCGCGCCGCATCGAGCTGGCGGGTCTTCCCAGATGTCTGCCCCCATCGTCTGGTGCCCCTCAGCGAAGGGCGGATCAACGAGGAAGGGCTGCTGGAATGCCCCTATCACGGCTGGAGTTTCGATGGCGACGGCCAGTGCCAGCGCGTGCCGCAGGCTCTCGACAACACCCAGCCCAACAACCGCCGATCCCGCTGCGCCAGCCTTCCCACAGCCACGGGGCAGGGGCTGCTGTTCGTCTGGATGGGGGCTCCCGATGCCGCGGACCCCAGTCAGCTCCCCCTAGTGCCAGCCCTGGAGGACAACCCCTACAGCTGGACGGTACAGGACACCTTCCGGGACCTGCCGATGGATGCCGTGACCCTGCTGGAGAACGTGCTGGATGTGAGCCACGTTCCCTTCACCCACCACAAGACCGTCGGCAAACGGGAGAACGCCGCGCCCGTGGAAGCCTCAATCACAGGGGAAGACGCCAGCGGCTTCACGGCCTATTGGGAGGAGGGGCCGCGTCGGGGCAAACTCGGCGCCCAATCCACCACCTTTCATGCCCCACAGCTGATGTGGCATGACCTCACCGCCAAGGGCTTCGGGCGAATTCTCACGGTGGTCTACGCCGTTCCGATTCGCCGCGGCGAGTGCCGCCTGTTCGCCCGCTTCCCCTTCCAGTTCCAATCCGCCGTCCCCCGGCTGCTGATCGGATTAAGGCCCCGCTGGTTGCAACACATCGGCAATCACAAGGTGCTGGAAGACGATCAGGTGTTCTTGCACTGGCAGGAGCGGGTGCTGGAGCGAGCCGGCGGCAGCCCCGCCGTGGAACGCAGTTTTTTCATGCCCACAAAGGCAGACGTCTACGTGGCGGCGCTGCATCGCTGGTTGAACGCCAACGGCGGTGAGCCCTTTGCAGGACAACCCCTACCTCCGCGGCAAAGCACCACGGCGCTGATGGATCGGTATGACAGCCACACCATCCATTGCCGAAGCTGCTCGTCGGCGCTTAGGCGGATTCGTGCTGCCCGCCCCTTGGCCTGGGCCCTGCTCTGGGGATCCGCCGTGCTTGTGGGCATCCAACAGGGCAGCACCTGGAACAGCACCGGCTTGGTCACCGCCGCACTGTCGGCCCTGGCACTGCGGCAACTCAACCGCTGGGAGCAGGGGCTAACGCTCGGCAGCGGCCAAGCCCCCCGCAACCGCTGATCAGAGCCCCGGCACAGGCAGCAAGGTCGGCTTCACCTTGCCCTGAATGTCGACCTTGCCGCCGATGGTGATTTTGTCGTCGACAGACACGTCTGCCCGTACAGCCAGCGGATCATTAGCTGTGACCGACACCTGCCCCTCAACCCCGCTGACCCGCGCATCGGCATTCACCGTCACAGCTCCCGCAATCGATTTCACCGAAACAGGGCCTTCAATCGCCAGGGGCCCATCGCCGCCGATCGTCACCTGCTCCTGCACAACAACCGGCAATGGGGTGACGGAACGGATGGTGACACTGGGCGGAAGCACCAACTTGTCGACCTGCAATCCACCCTCAATCACGATGGGGATGGGCCGACTCAACAGCTTGGCGGCCGTGACTGCCAGAACCAAGCTGGACAACACAACCGCCGCAGGCCAGCGGTATGCCATCAGCAGATCACGGCTGGTCACAGGCCTAGAGGCAATGGTTTGAGCGCATTACAGCGTGTTTGGACCGGTTCTGCCTTGATGAGGCCTGCATGACCGCCTCAGGTTGTTATCAACGAGAAGATTGTTCTTGCGCACCGACGCAAAAGATTCAAACGCCACATGTTCAGCACATCTGGATCACCAGCACGTCCTCCCACATTGAGATCAAGCCTGATCAGACCATGCGCAACGCACGACACCGGTTGATCCCAATGGATAACATGGTGAAAGATAACAATCAGTGATGACGCTTTATCTCTACGGCGGCCCAAAGACCCGTGTTTCGATGCCGAAATGGTACTTGGCAGAAAAGGGAATTTCTTACGAATATGTCAACATTGACCTGGCAGCTCGTCAAAATCTTGCAACCAGCTATCTGGAGGTGAATCCTTTCGGCAAATTGCCCGCCCTCAAGGACGACAGCAATGGTTTGGTGCTGTTCGAGTCGGGAGCCATTCTTCAATATCTCTCCGAGAATTACGCCGGCGAGATCAACGACGCCGCAACCCGTGCCTCGATCAGTCAGTGGATTTTGTTTGCCAACTCCACACTGGCAATCGCCCTATTTGTTCCCTCCAATAAGGAGCGGGAGTTTCCAAGGCTGATGGCAACCCTGAATGACATCTACACCAAAAAACAGTTTTTGGTGGGGGATTGCTGGACCGCAGCAGACTGTGCAGTCAATGCATATCTTGGCTACCTCCCCATTTTCTACCCCAACGAAGATCTCTCGGCTTATCCAGAAATCCAAGCCCTCAACGAACGAACAAGGTCCAACCCGAATTACAGAACGATCATGGGCCTTTGAACCATTCAATCGCCATTAACTGTTGACTTCTTGCTGTACTCAACTGTTCAGCCTGCACTGCGTCCCAGGCAGCCAAAAGCACCTGCAGCAATGAGTCGCGATTGGGTTGGGTCAACTCAGAGGATGCCTCTAGGCAAAACTCCGCACTGCCAACGCCAATGGCGTCTGTCTGCGGTGAGCAGTCCCGTCGAGAACGCTGCTTAGTCTTGCCCTCATGCGCAATTCCTTCTTCGATCAGAGCCTTGATGCCGGCGCAATCCGCCGGCGCGTTCAGGAGCTCTCGACCAGCAAGGTGGGCTTCTACAGCGTCGGGCTCTATCCCGCCTCGCTGGCCTACAACTGCGCCATGCAGAACGCCAAAGGGCGTCTGCTGCTGGCCCCTCGCCCTGGCCGGGACCTTCTGGGAGCGTTCCCCAAAGAAACGATTGCAACGATGGACGATGAGCACGTGGAGACCGTGCTCAACATGGGCGGCCACCAAAACGGCGGCGAGCTGATCGCCAACACCCTGAGCGATCTGATCCAGCGATGCGAACTTGTTGTGCTCAGCGCCAACAGCAACCACATCGAAGAAGACCTCCAGGAAGCCTGCCGCCTGCGCAAAGAGCTGCACCGGGAGCAGGTGGTGCTGGCCTGCCTGGCGGGGTCCTTCAGCCACGACCCGATCAGCAACAGCGCCTATGTGCTGTGCGAACAACAACCCGAGCTCGCCTTCTTCTCCGGCTTCCACCGCCATGGGGCGCTGCGCAACCCCTTCGACAGCTTCACGGCAAATTTCTGCCATCCCAATGCCCTGACGGCCATGTTGGGGGCCCAACTGATGGATCAACTCTCCCCGAACATCCAGGTCTCCGCTGGTGTTCACAACGTGGAGGGGCAGTTCATCAAGGCCGCCAAAAACATGGCCTCGGTGTTTGCCGGCTTCGGCTATGGCTTCCATCAGGACAACCCCGGCGTGTTGCCCACGCTGCTGACCCTGCTGCTGAACCAGTGCCTGGACCAGGCAGCCACCGTGTCGATGGCACGCCCCGACCGCCAACGGCTTTACCACCGGCAGCCCTTTCCGCTCACGGAACTGGGCTACGCCGTCCCCAGGATTGAATCCACCCTGGTGCGCGATGGCGACTTCGAGCGGGTGCGGGACCACACTTTCAGCCAACTCACGGCCATGGTGGCCGATGTGCGCGGCAGCATGATGCTGCCGGTTTCCGGCAGCCCCACCCGCAACTTCCAGGCCGGGCAAGTGATGGCCGAAGCGATGCGCAATCAAGGCCGCTGCCCCCATTCGATGGAGGAGTTGGAGCAGTGGTGTGAAGCCGCAGGCCTGCGCAAAGGCGGACTTGAAGGCCTCAAATCGCTGCGGTACTGGCCTCAGATCGCCCGCAAATACGCGATTCCGGCCAACGACGCCTCGATGGTGAATCTGCTCTACATGGCGATTTATGGGCGTGCTGGCGTGAAGGAGACCGCCTACCGGGTGATGACGGAAAGCCGTGAACTCTCCAGCTACTGCCAGGAATCCGTACGACCCAGCCACAGCCGTCGCTACGCCGAAGCACTGCAGAACCTCGATGTGCCCAAAGCCCTCGATCTGGTGGTGAATGCCGTGATTGCCGACAACGCCAATCAGGCCATGGGCAGAAAGATGGCTCTCGACGAGAACGGTGAGACCGGTACACCGGCCTACCTGGAACTCATGGATGTGATCGAAAGCCAGCTTGAGGCCTGAGTCGGCTGTGGTTCTGCACACCTGAACGGGGCAGAGCACCGGAAGAGCGGCAAGGTGCCGTGTGAGACCCATGCGACCGTTCATGACCGAGGCCCTGGAAGCCATCGCCGATCGCTTCCATCCTCGCGAGGGGATCAAAGCCATCCGCTCCCTTGGCTCGGGCAACGTCAACGAAACCTTCCTCGTGACCCACGAGGGTCAGGGCGGCGCCTTCGTCATGCAACGCCTGAACACAAACGTGTTCGATCGGCCTGACCTGGTGATGCAGAACCTGCAGGCCCTGGGCGACCACATGGAACGCCGTCTCGCCTCTCCACCCCCACAACTGAAGGGGCGGCGCTGGGAAGTGCCCAGGGTGGTTCCCTGTCGGCGAGAGGCCTCCCCCTGGATCGAACAGAACGGAGAATTCTGGCGCTCAATCACATATATCGGTGCGGCGACCACCAGCGACGTCATCCGGGACAGTGCCCACGCCCAGGAAGTGGGATACGGGCTGGGAATGTTCCACCACCTGATCAGCGATCTGCCCACCGATCAACTGGCGGACACCCTCGAGAATTTCCATGTCACGCCGGCCTACCTCCAACGCTTCGATGGGATCGCCCCGGCCCCAGACCACCTGGAGCCTGCCGAGCGTGACGCCTGCGCGTTCATCGAGGCACGTCGTCAGGGCATCGATGTGCTGGAAGCAGCACTCAAACGCGGTGAACTCCATCACCGCCCCATCCACGGGGACCCGAAGATCAACAACGTGATGATCGACGAGGCCAGCGGCCAGGCGATCGGTCTGATCGATCTGGACACCGTCAAACCGGGGCTCGTTCACTACGACATCGGCGACTGTGTGCGCTCCTGCTGCAATCCAGCCGGTGAGGAAACCCTCTGCCTCGACGATGTGAGCTTCGACATGGAGCTCTGTGAGGCGATCCTCACGGGCTACCTGACCGTTGCGGGTGGGTTTCTGAGTGACTGGGACCTGCACTATCTGCCCCACTGCATCCGCCTGATCCCCCTGGAGCTTGGCCTGCGCTTTCTCACGGATCACTTGGAGGGCGATGTGTATTTCCGCTGCGATCGACCCGGGCACAACCTGCAACGGGCCCTGGTTCAGTTCCGACTCACAGAAGCAATTGAGCAGCAGTTCAACGCCCTGGAGCACCTGGTAGCGCGGCTGAAGCAGCAGCCAAGTCCAAGCCTCTGAGATGGCGCGTTCTGCCGTGATGCTGCGTCAGGGCTGCCGCCTGATTCCCTTTGAACGGTCCATTCCAGCGGGGGTCCAGATCAGCGCCGAGCTGGTGTGGAGGCGCGAGGGTTGGCTGGAACTCAGCTACGGGGTTCTGGCCCGCGCGGCCAAGGGCATCGGCGTCCTGAAGCTGCCGGAGGGGCTGAACGATGGGCCCCAACAGGGGCAACGCAAAGATGAGCTCTGGACCACCACCTGCTTCGAGGCATTCATTGCTGCCCCCGGAGAGCAGCGTTACTGGGAAGTGAATCTGGCTGCCAATGGCGATTGGGCGCTCTATCGCTTCGATGGCTACCGCAGTGGACAAACGCAACAGGAGCTGAGCGCACCCCCAACGGTGCGGCTGCAACGCGGATTGCACCAACTGCGGCTCGACGCCCGGATTGCATTGAAGCCCTGGTGGAGACCAGACGTCTGCCCAGACCTGGCACTGACGGCCGTGATTGACCGTGGACAGGAGGGACTGAGCCATTGGGCCCTCCGCCACGGCCCCAAGGCCGACTTTCACGACCGCAGCACCTTTCTTGCCGCCTGAACTGCACCGGTAGGGTCGACAAAGCGCCCCTGCCCCACCATGCGCAGCCGCAATGTGCTTCTTGTCTCGGCCATCACGGCAAGCCTGCTGAGTGGGCTGTGGCTGAGACCAAAACAGCCGCAGGCCGCAGCCGAAGCGGTCGTGTCCCAGCAAGCTGTTGCCAAGCCAGTGATGTCTGAGCCAGTGGTGACTGAGCCAATGGCGAAGGCGCCTGTGCTGCTTCCTGCCCAGGCCAGCCAACCGAGAACCAAAGACGGCCGGCAGTACCCCCTTGTGCCAGCTGAGCCAGCCGAGCTGGCAACACTGCTGGCAGCTGTTGAACAGGCGCTGCGGGATCCCGCCACAGCGCCCGAGGCCCTGCCCGATCTCGGCCATCAACAACAGGTGATCTACCGGGTCTTGTCGACGGACCAACCCAGATCACAGCAGGTCGTCAAGGCTCTACCTCCACGCTGGCGCAGCGTGGCCGAACGCCACCTGGCAGCACGGCGTGAATTCGTTCGCATGAGCCGCGGCCGTGGACCGACGATGCTCCCTGCCTGGCGGATCATTCAGCCCGAACCGGCGGCGAATCTGCTCAGCTACTACCGCAAGGCTGAGGCGGCGACAGGGATCGAATGGGAGGTTCTGGCGGCCGTGAACCTTGTGGAAACCGGCATGGGACGCATCGATGGCATCTCCGTGGCCAATGCTCAGGGCCCGATGCAGTTCCTACCCACCACCTGGGCCGAACCGGGGATTGGCGCCGGAAACATCCGCGATCCCCACGACGCCATCCAGGCAGCAGCGCGTTACCTGGTGAGGCGGGGCGGACTGCAGGACATTCGCCGCGGCCTCTGGGGCTACAACAACAGCGATTACTACGGCCGCGCCGTGCTGCTCTATGCCTCACTGATGAAGGAAGACCCTGCCGCCTACACCGGTTTGTATCACTGGGAGATCCACTTCAATGCAGCAGCCGGTGATCTTTGGCTCCCGGTGGGTTACAACCAACCGCAGCGCATCACGGTTGAGCAGCATTTGCAGGCCAACCCCGCCAGCGGATCACCAAACCGGTGAGCATCGACACCTACGCTGAGACCTGGCGTGATCCAGGAAGCGGGTGTCCAAGGAAACCTCCCATCGCGGTGATGAACTGAAGGGTCTCGGCTGGTCCGAGGCTGATGTGGCTCGCTACGTCGAGCTGTGGGAATACCGGCAGCGCTGGGGGGCCATGAATTTGGAACGGGAGGATCGCCTGTTCCTGCGCAAAGCTGAAAAAGCTCTGCCGGCGATTGTGACCGGACGGGCCGCCGCCAAGAAGTCCATCAAAGACAAGACCTACTACCGCTGGCTGCGCTTCCATCTCGATGCGATGACCGAAGCCGAAGCGGGGATGGGCCTCGGCGAGGGTGAACGCGGAGCTTGGCCTGTGCTGCTGGAGGCCGAACTCCGTTTGCTCGACCATTACGAGCCCGTGCTCGGCTTACCCGACACGTTGAAGGCCAAAGCCCTCAGCCCTGTGCGTGAAAAGCTCACGGCCCAAGTGGCTGCTCTCGGCAACACCAAGGCCTACGACTTCCAGGCCCCCCTGATTGCGCTGAAAGCAGAAGACAGCAGCAACCGCTGGAAGCATTTGCGCGAGGTGGATGCCAGTGATCGCACCTATCCCCTGCTCAGCGCTGATGGCGTGGCTGGATTCCGCAGCGAAGCGCACCGCGACATTCAAGAGGTGATCCGCAGCACGTTCCCTTCTTTGGCTGAAACCGACAAACCCGAGCTCTCTGGCGACTAGAACTGGGGCAGTGGCCCCGCCGAAGACCATGTCTCACCGCTTCGAGACCCTGCAGCTGCACGCCGGGCAGTCCCCGGATAGTGCAACCAACGCGCGGGCGGTTCCCATTTATCAGACCAGCTCCTACGTCTTCAATGACGCCGAACACGGAGCCAACCTCTTCGGTCTGAAGGAATTCGGGAACATCTACACCCGCCTGATGAACCCCACCACCGACGTGTTTGAAAAACGCGTCGCCGCCCTTGAAGGAGGGGTGGCCGCACTGGCGACAGCCTCAGGCCAGTCGGCTCAGTTCCTGGCGATCACCAACTGCATGCAGGCGGGAGACAACTTCGTTTCAACGTCTTACCTGTACGGCGGCACCTACAACCAGTTCAAGGTGCAGTTCCCGCGCTTGGGAATCGACGTGCGCTTTGCCGAAGGCGACGACGTTGCGAGCTTTGCAGCACAAATCGACGACAACACCAAGGCGCTCTACGTGGAAGCGATGGGAAATCCACGCTTCAACATTCCCGATTTTGAGGGTCTTTCAGCGCTTGCCAAAGAGAAAGGCATCCCCTTGATCGTCGACAACACCCTGGGGGCCTGCGGTGCCCTGCTGCGACCGATTGACCACGGCGCTGATGTGGTTGTTGAAAGTGCGACCAAGTGGATCGGGGGCCACGGCACCAGCCTGGGAGGCGTGATCGTGGACGCCGGCACCTTCAACTGGGGCAACGGCAAGTTCCCGTTGATGAGCCAGCCCAGTGCGGCTTATCACGGCCTGGTGCACTGGAATGCGTTTGGCTTTGGCAGTGACGTCTGCAAAATGCTGGGCCTGCCTGAGAACCGCAACATCGCCTTCGCCCTGCGGGCCCGGGTGGAGGGCCTTCGGGATTGGGGGCCGGCCGTCAGTCCGTTCAACAGCTTCCTGCTGCTGCAGGGTTTGGAAACCCTGAGCCTGCGCGTTGAGCGCCACACCGAAAACGCCATGGCCCTGGCCACCTGGCTGCAGGACCATCCCGCCATCGCCCATGTGAGCTATCCCGGTCTGACCAGTGATCCTTACAACGCTGCCGCGAAGAAATACCTGACAGGCCGTGGCATGGGATGCATGCTGATGTTCTCCCTCAACGGTGGCTACGACGATGCGGTTCGCTTCATCGACAGCCTCAAGCTGGCAAGCCACCTCGCGAATGTGGGCGATGCCAAAACGCTGGTGATTCACCCCGCGTCCACAACCCACCAGCAACTCAGTGAGGCGGAACAAGCCTCTGCTGGCGTGACCCCCACGATGGTGCGGGTCTCCGTCGGACTCGAGCACATCGACGACATCAAGGCCGACTTCGAACAGGCCCTCGCCGTTCTCAGCTGAATGACGTCCCAGCTCCCATGGCGCTGATCCTTCCTGGCAGTTACCACAAAATCGCGGAGGTTGAACGCAACCGGATCTCCTGGATTGAGCCTGAACAGGCTGAACGCCAGGACATCCGGCCTCTGCGTATCGGCATCTTGAACATCATGCCGCTGGGCAAGCAGTACGAGTTCAACCTGCTGCATCCGCTGGGCCTGTCGGTGCTGCAGATCGAACCGATTTGGATTCGCCTCAACTCCCACGCCTACAAGAGTTGGGATCAGAACCATCTCGACCAGCTCTACGTGAGCTGGGATGAAGCCTTGTCCCAGGGTCCTCTGGATGGCTTGATCATCACCGGTGCCCCCGTGGAACACCTTCCTTTTGAACAGGTCAGTTACTGGAACGAACTGGTCCAGTTGATCGAGGAGGCGCGCAGCACCTGTGCCAGCACCCTTGGCCTCTGCTGGGCCGGTTTCGCCCTCGCCTACCTTGCCGGCGTCGACAAGGTGGCCTTCCAGCAGAAGCTGTTCGGGATCTACCCGATGCGCAGCCTTGTGCCGGGGCATCCATTGATGGGAACCCAGGACGACCATTTCGTCTGCCCCCAAAGCCGCCATGCCGGACTGCCGGATGAGACCATGGAAGCCGCCGAACGGGACGGACGTCTTCGTTTGCTCGCCCACGGCGAACAGGTGGGCTACACCATTTTCGAGACCCCGGATCAGCGGCAGCTGATGCACCTCGGCCACCCCGAATACAACGTGGGACGGATCCTCGGAGAAATGGAACGCGACCGTACCCGCGGAGATGTTCCGCCGCCCGAAAATTTCGATGCGGCCCAACCCCAGACCCTCTGGCGCTCCCACCGAAACCTTCTGTTCCAGCAGTGGCTCTGGTTCTGCTATCAGCGGGTCAGCCTGAAGGCCTGATCAGGCTTGGCTGCAGCAGCACCCCTTAACCGTGTCGTTTCGGGGTTGGTTCCAGATTGGCCTTGGGCTCCTGGGCGACGGCATCTGGACGCTCAGCGGATTTGCGATTGAGCTCCCTCTCCAGTGAGGCGATGCGTCTCTCGCGAAGACAGTGACGGCATCCACCCAGGGTTTGGAGATGCTTTTCCGGTGTGATCGTGATCGGTTGAACCGGATGGGCGTTGCAACGGATTTGAACAGGACTCTTGTAACTGCGCCAGCGGATCAAGCTGTAATCGAATTGGTTACCGAAGCGCTGTACGGCGCGCTTGAGGAATTCGTCTTGGGTGATTCGGGCTCCCATGCCACCGAATGTATGGGACAGTCTCGGGATCGAACCGACCTCGTCATCCGACGTCACGAATGACCATCCATCCAGCTGCAGCTGAAACGGACTGGTCCCTGCATGAGGGTTGGCTGAAGCCGGAGCTTGCCAGGCACTGGCAAACACAGCTTGAACATCAGCTCCAATGGGAGCAGCCCGTCGTTCAGGTCTATGGCAAGCGCCACCCGGTCCCCCGACTGACGGTGTTTCTTGCCAATGAAGGAATTCACTACCGCTATAGCGGTGCCATTCACACCGGTGATGGCTGGCCTGCATGGTTCAAACCATTGCTGCACCAGGTGAATGAAGCCTGTAAGACCAACTTCAACGGATGCCTGCTCAATTGGTATCGCCATGGCGATGACCGCATGGGTTGGCACGCCGATGACGAACCGGAAATTGATCAGCGGGCTCCGATTGCCTCCCTTTCACTGGGGGCAACGCGGGATTTTCAGCTCCGCCACCGCACAACTGCTCACCTGAAAATGTCTCTGCCATTGGCCGATGGTGACCTTCTGGTGATGCACCCGGGCTGTCAGAGCCGATGGATGCACAGTGTTCCTCAGCGGCGCAAAGTGCAGAGCCCCCGCATCAACCTCACCTTTCGCCGTTTTCAGAACTGAGAGCGCAGCAGCACGCCCCATGCAGGCGCAGTGATCAAGGCCAGCAACGTGCTCCAAAACACCAACCCTGCGGCCCGCTCCTGATCAGCACCCACAGATTCTGCGATCAGCAAAAGAGAGATTGCCGTCGGCGCGGCGCCTTGCAGAGCAACCGCCTGAACCATCAAAGACTTGAACTGCAGCAGAGACGCCAGAAGCCAAAGCAACAACGGGTAGAACAGCAGCTTGGCCACCAGTGGCTTCAGCAGCTGCAGGGGACGTGCCTCCGGCGCAATGCCCTGGCGATGAATGCTGCCCAGGCGCATGCCCACCACCATCAGAGCCAGCACAATCACGCAGCGTGAAGGCCACCACAGCGCATCGGCCACCGATGCAGACCATGGGGTCGCCTGAACCAGCAGCGCACCGATGAGCCCTCGGGTTGCCGGACTGGCAGCAAGGTTGCTCAGCAGCCCTCGCAACCGCTGGGAACCATCCACCTGCCCCCCGATCAGCAGCGGTCCCAGGCTCCACACCAGCAGAGTCGCCCCGAGGTCGTAGCCAATGCTGATGGGCAGAGCCTCATCGGGCAGGAAAGCCAGGGCAAGAGGAACCCCGACATAGGCCGTGTTCCCGGTGCAGCTGCCAAGCCGCAGCGTGGGAGACGCCAGCTCAGCCAATCCCGGCAGGCGCGCGGCACCCACCAGAACAAGGCCCATGGCAAGCACCGCAAGACCCGCGGCCTGCAACATGTCGCCGCTGAGGCCACCTTTCAACAGCAGGCCCATCACACTGATCGGCACACCGAACCGCACCAGCGGTGCGGCCAAACGGGTGGACAGGGTTTGATGACGTCGACCAGCCCAGAACCCAATCAGAAGGGAGGGCACAAGCTCCAGCAAGAACCGAAGAATGGACACCTCCATCAGATCAATCGACCCTAGAAAGCTGTGGTGACTGATGCCTCAGCCCCAGGCTTAGTCTGACCTTTGATTGGCCAGGTGGATCGAGCTGATGCAACCAGCTTCACGCCATCGCATCGTGCGCAGTGATCAATCAGAAGATGGGCTGACACGCCTGCGCTTTGACAGCTACGACGCTGCCTACGATGAACTTGAGCGTTACTACGGCGATTTTTGCTGCTCTGATGATGATCGTGTCGAGTACACGATCGTTTGTGAAACCTCAGACAGTCCGGAGGTTTGAACCACTGAGGAGGCCTCAACATCAGCCCGTCAAGCTTCATCGCAGAGGAACAGTCTCAAAAGCCAGACCACAGAGACGCATCCCTAGATGGCTCGCTTTCAAAGCACTGAGCCTTGGCAATATCGGTCCGATTGATTGACATCCAGCCAGCTAACCAGTTATGAACTATGTATCCATTGAGACGCATTTGAAATGCTGACTGGTTCCGAACTGCTCGCCAAGGTCAAAGAACTCGGAGACGTTTCCAAATCCGATCTGGTGAGAGCTTGCGGATACGTCTCCGATAGGAAAGATGGTGGTGATCGCCTGAATTTCACTGCGTTCTACGAAGCTCTGCTCGAGGCCAAAGGCGTCAATCTGAGCAGCGGTGGTGCTGCGATTGGCAAAGGCGGTCGCAAGCTGAGCTACATCGCCAAGGTGCAGGGCAATGGCAATCTGCTGATCGGCAAGGCTTACACCGCCATGCTGAACCTGGAACCTGGTGACGAATTCGAGATCAAGCTTGGCAAGAAAGCCATCCGTCTGATCCCTACAGGTGCAGCTGCGGAGCACAGCGAAGCTGCCGACCAGGTTGACGAGTGATCAACGGATCCATCACCTCCAGCTGAATCCCTTTGAGCCCTCCCCTACAGGGGGGGCTTTTTTGTAATGGAGCAACGGAGGTCCGTCCGCAACCACGATGGGGCTGGCATCACAATTGCTGCTCGGTAATGTGAGCCGGATTGGCGCGACAGAGTTGAAATCCTTCAGGGAAACCGTCGCATCGTTTCTGAGCAATACGTTTCTGCTAGGGGGCTCAGTCGCCCTATCCATCCATATCGTGCTGACCTTTTTTCGGATGCACGGACTGGCATTGACCCTCGCTTTTGTGGCGTTTTGGCTGATCTGCGTGACGGCCTACTTCCGTTGGCAGGGCAAGCAGTCGACACCTCGGACGGTCAGCAAAAATTCAACGCACGACAAGCACAGCCGGAAGCCCACTGAGGCTTGGAGAGAACGACAGTCAGCCTGAGGTCCTGCACGAGGTTGTGCAAACCGTTCAGTGCTGCATCTGATTGAGGAACCTGCGGCTGCGTTCCTCCCTGGCATTGCTGAAAAAGGTCTCTGGATCGGAGGTCTCCACCACCTGGCCCCGATCCATGAACATCACCCGATCCGCCACCTCACGGGCAAAGCCCAGTTCATGGGTGACCACCACCATCGTCATGCCGCCTTTCGCCAACTGGCGCATCGCATCCAACACCTCCTTCACCCGCTCCGGATCCAAGGCACTGGTGGGCTCATCGAAGAGCATCACCTCAGGATCCAGGGCCAGAGCCCGGGCGATCGCCACCCGCTGCTGCTGACCACCGCTGAGCTGCGCCGGGTACTTGTGGGCCTGCTCGCGAATGCCCATCTGGTCAAGGAGATCCATCGCCCGCTGCTCGGCAGCCGCCTTGGCACGCTGCTGCACCTTGATCGGGGCAAGGGTGATGTTGTCGAGGATGGAAAGGTGAGGGAAAAGGTTGAACTGCTGAAACACCATCCCCACGCGCTTGCGGATCTCCCGCACCTGACGTTCTGCATGGGTGGCGTCCAAGCGAACCCCAAGCACATCCAAGGCGCCGCCATCCAACGACTCCAGACCGTTGAACGTACGGATCAGCGTGCTCTTGCCGGAGCCGGAAGGCCCCATCACCACCAGCACTTCACCTCTGTTCACCTCAAGGGTGACGCCATCGAGAGCTCGAACCCCTTGGGAATAGCTCTTGACCAGATCAGTGGCACGAATGGCGACAGTCATGAAGCGGAGCGGGCAGGGTCAAGCTGAACTTCCAGGTGGCGGGCCAGCAGCGCCATGGCGCTACACGCCAGCCAGTAAACCGCAGCAAGCCAGAGGTAGACCTCCAGATAGCGGCCGATGAAAGCAGGATTCGCCAACAGGCTGCGGCTGATGCCCAGCAATTCCACCAAACCGAGAATGGCCATCAGGCTTGTGTTCTGCAGCAGACCCACCGCCTGATTGGTGAGCGATGGAAGTGCAACCCGCAGCGCCTGAGGCAGCACCACCAATTGCAGCACTTGGCGTGGCGACAGCCCCAGCACGGCTGCAGCTTCCCGCTGGGTGGGCGGAATCGCCTGCAGGCCTCCGCGAACATCCTCTGCGATGTAGGCCGCTGCAAACAAGGCGAAGGCCACAACCGCCCGCAGAACCCGATTGATCTCAAGCCCTGGCGGCAGGAACAACGGGATCAGCAGTTGTCCAAAGAACAGAACCGCAATCAAGGGCACAGCCCGCATCAACTCGATGTAGGCGGCGCTGCTCCAACGCAGCACCGGCAGCTCACTGCGCCGGCCGAGGGCTAGGAGGATCCCCAACGGAAGCGCCAAAGCTCCACTGCCTCCCGTCAGCAGCAGCGTGAGCGTGAGACCACCCCAACTGCGTGTCCCCACCGGCAGCAGACCCAAACCTCCGGCCAACAGCCAGAGCCCCAGCGGTGCCATCGCGATCCAGACCAACGGCAACCAACGGCGGACCCAGCCACGCTTCGGACCAGTGAGGGTCAGCAGCGTCAGCGTGATCAGTGCTGCCATCCACAGCAACGGACGCCAGCGTTGATCCGCAGGGAAACTGCCCACCGCATACAGCGGGAGATTGGTGGTCACCACAGACCAATCGGCCCCAACCAGCAGCCAATGCAGAATGGACCAGCCAGCCCATCCGAGCAGAGCCAGCAGCAGCAGGGTGATCCCACGATCCAACCAACGGTTCATCAGCGGCTCCTGTTCAGACGACCCAGCACGGCACGGTTGAAGGCAGCCATGCCCCCGCTGATCAACAAATTCAGCAGCAGAAAGCTGAGCAACAACAGCAGGAAGCCCTCAATGGCGCGGCCGGTTTGGGTGATGGTGGTGTCACTGACGGCGTAAAGATCGGCGTAGCCCACGGCAATGGCCAGGGTGCTGTTCTTGGCGAGATTGAGGTACTGGCTCGTGAGTGCAGGAAGAATCGCCGGCAGGGCCTGAGGCAACACAATCCGCCGCAGCCCAAGCCCTTCCCCAAGCCCAAGGCTGCGGAAGGCCTCCCACTGGCCCCGCGGCACCGCATTGATGCCACCGCGCACGATCTCTGCAATCGACGCACCCGTGAATACCGTGAGCCCGACGAGAACCGCACAAAATTCAACGCTGAGGTTCAGGCCCAACAGCTGAATGCCCTGATTCGAAAGCCGGATCAACCCACCGATCGGCACCGACGGAAGGCCAAGGAAGGCAACGAAATACCAGAACAGCAACTGCAGGAGCAGAGGAACCTGACGAATCAAGGCCACGTAGCCCGCGGCCAGGCTGCGCAGCAGACGGTTGTTGCTGCTGCGGGCTGCACCGGCAGCCACCCCCAGGCCGGTGGCCAAGACCAGGCCAGCCGCGATCACCTTGAGGCTGTTCAGCCAACCGATGGTCAGGGCCCAGAGGTAACTATCGGATGGGGCATAGGGGAGAGCGGTTTCCGCCAGAGCAAAACCAGCGGGTCGGCCCAGCCAGCCAAAACCCAGTCCCAAGCCCGTCCGAATCAGGTTGACCGCCAGATTGTTGACCAGCAGAGCCAGAAGGCCGATCAGAAGGGCGGCGACACCAACCTGAACCAGGAGACGACGCTGCCGCATCAGGTGAACGGTGGGGAAATCATCAAACCACCTTCACCGGCCAGCCGGTTCGCCCCCCGGGGTATCGCCACGGCACTGTCCGGTCCGAGATGGCGGTTGTAGATCTCGCCGTAATTGCCGGTGGAACGGATCACCTGAACGACAAAGTCATCGGCGAGTCCGAGTTTGCGACCCAGACCTGGATCCACCCCCAGGAAACGCCGCAGAGCAGTCTGGGAGGGGTCAGCTGCGGCTTGCTTCACCACCGCATCAACATTGGCTTGGGTGATGCCCCGTTCCTCGGCTTCGATCAGAGCGTTGATCACCCAGGTCATGGCATCACCCATGGGCTGATCCCCCCCCACCACTGCTGGAGCCAGGGGCTCCTTGCTGATCCGGTCGTAGAGGATCTGATGCGCCTGGGGATCACTGAACCCTGAGCGTGCCGCCGCCAGTTGCGAGCGATCAGACGTCATGGCTGCGCAGCGCCCCTGGAGGTAGCCGCCCACCACCTGATTGAGATCTTGATATTTGATCGGTGTGTAGGGAAGCCCCTTGGAGGCGAAGGCGTCGTTGAGGTTTTGCTCGGTTGTGGTGCCCGATCCCACGCAAATGGCCTTGCCGCTCAAGTCAGCCAGCGAACGCACTCCGCTGGCGGCATTCACCATCAAGCCCTGTCCGTCATGGAACACCACAGGCCCAAAGCGCAGCCCATTGCCCCCCACCGCATCGCGGCTGAGGGTGTGGGTGGTGTTGCGAGACAACAGATCGATCTCACCCGATCGCAAGGCCGTGAACCGCTCGGGCGCAGTTAAGGGCCGGTATTGAACCTTCTCAGCATCACTAACAAAAGCAGCAGCCATGGCACGGCAGATGTCGACATCCAGGCCGGTGTAACGCCCATCAGGACTGAGAAAACTGAAGCCTGGAATCTTGCCGCTCACCCCGCAAAGCAACTCGCCTCGCGCTTTGACCAGATCCAGACGCGAGCCAGCTGCACTGTCCAGTGACGCGCAGGACGCCAGGAACGAGGACAACCCTGCCAACGCAACGATCAGAACACGCGAACTGGATCGGAACATCAGCGTTGGTACAGATCGGGTGGGATTGTCCCAGATCCCGAGCACATCCCCCACATCCGACCTACGTTCACGGCAATCAGCCTGGCTGCAATGAAGGTCTGGGCCTGCCTTTGGCCGGACTGATCGCTGGAACCACTGCTCCCGGCGCCTTTGCGTCGGAGGACGACCGTGGTGCTTACAACAACAAGATGGCGCTGTTGGGTGTTCTTCTCGAGAGTGCTCAGCAACAGGCCGGGCGTGATTTACAGACCCTTTGCCTGTTGATGAGCATCGGCAACGATGTGACAGAGCAGTACGTGGAAAGCAACCCCGAGGACGCGCAGATTCAGCAACGCCTCCTGGCGATGCGCCAGGACCTCAGGGCCTGTCTTGCCAACCAAGCAGAGGCTCAGGCATGGGCTGATTCCTGACCGCCGATCCGCTCGAACAGATCAAGGCTTTCCTCGTTCAGGCCAGTCACACTCACAACAGAACCGCTGTTGCGGTATTTGCGCATGACCTGATCCAGCGCAGCCACGCCGCTCTGGTCCCAGATGTGGGCCTGGGACAGGTCGATTGTGATGCGCTCGGGATGGTCGTGAAGATCAAACCCCTGAAGGAAGTACACCTTGCTCACAAAGAAAAGCTGACCCTGCACGCGGTACAGCCTCTCCTGATCGCTGATCTCGACGGCCTCCACCTGAATCACCTTGGCCACCTTGCGACTGAACAGAATTCCTGCCAATGCCACGCCAGCCAACACCCCAAGGGCGAGGTTGTGCGGGGTGGTCAGCATCGTGACGGCGAAGGTCATCAGCATCACCGAGGTGTCGCTCTTGGGGATGCGACGCAGGTTGCGCAGGCCATTGATGTCAGCGGTGCTGACGGCGATGCTGATCATCACGGCCACCAGGGCCGCCATCGGAATCTGCTTGAGCCAGGGCCCAGCCAGCAGAATCATCGCCAGCAGGCTCACTCCCGAGAACAGGGTGGAAAGTCGCGTGCGACCGCCGTTGTCCACATTCATCACGGACTGACCCACCAGGGCACAGCCGGCCATGCCACCGAACAGGGACGAGACGATGTTGGCGATGCCCTGGCCCCGGGCCTCAACGTTCTTGTTGGTGGTGGTGTCGGTCTTGTCGTCGAGGATGTCCTGGGTCAGGAAGGTTTCCATCAGGCCCACAAGCGAAATCGCCAGGGCCGTTGGCAGCACCAACCCGAGGGTGTCGAGGCTGAAGGGAACGCCGCCGTCACCGAAGGGAAGGCTGAAGGAGGGCAGACCCGCCGGGAGCGTGCCGAGGCTGCTGACCGTGGGAATGTCGAAGCTGAAGCCAACACTGATCGCGGTCAGCACAATGATGGCCACCAGCTGTGAAGGCACCACCCGGGTCAACCGGGGAAGGCCGTAGATGATCACCAGGCCCAGAAGGACCAATCCCCAGACGATGGGGATCTGCCCGCCATGGGGCAGCAACGACGCAGCCCCATGGTCACCATCTCCAGCGTGAAGGTTGAGACCGAGCTGGGGCAGCTGGGCCTGAAAAATCAGCAAGGCAAGCGCATTGACGAAGCCACTCAGCACCCCTTGGGGAACAAAGCGCATCTGGTAAGCGAGACGCAGATAGCCCCAGAGGATCTGCAGCACACCCGTGACCAGCCCGGCCACCATCAGGTACTGAACGCCCAGGCCCGGCCCCCGGGCTTCACCGGTGGCGACAAGACTTGTCATCAACAGCGCGGTTGAACCGGTGGCGGAGGTGATCATGGCCATGCGACCACCAACGACGGCGATGGTCAGCGACAGGCAGAACGCTCCGAACAGACCAACCTTGGGATCCACCCCGGCGATTCCCGAAAAGGCAATGGCCTCAGGAATCATCGCGAACGCCACCACCAGACCCGAGAGCAGATCTTTGCTGGGGTTGGCCAACCACTGATTCACCAGGGTTGGGCTGGATCGTTTGGCCATCAAAGGATGCCGATTAGGGGCGACCGTAAATCAGAGCGACGGCAGGGTGCCTGCTGGATCCAAGCGCTGTTTCAGCTTTCGCAACCCGGGCAACCAGGGGCCGAACGCCGCCTCCAACTCCTTATGATGGAAGGGCAGATGGTCATGAAACTGCGCCAGATGCACACCAGGGCAGACCGACTGAAGGACCTGCCAGACCTCCTTCAACCAGGCGAGGCTGCGCCTCTGGCCGCGGGCATCCCCCGGCGTCCATGCGGCCGTGATCCAGGGTTTCCACTCGGCGTTGCGGTGAACAAACGAGCTGGCCTTGACGGCAACCTGCTGCGTTGCCGCACCCAGCTGCTGACAGGCCAGGCTGCAACCCGCATGGGGACGGTGCTGCAGCAAACGGCATAAATCCGGCATCACGGCCCTCCAGAGCTCAGCAGCTGCCGGCCCCAGCAAGCCAACCACCTCCTTGTGAGATCGCGAAGGCATCGGAGCCGATCCCCGCAAGGGTGGGAGCTGGTGCAACCCTTCGATCTTCTGCGCACCGGCCCAGGGGGCATTGGCAATCCCGAGTATCTGCACCGCGTCAGCCCTCTCCCAATGCCACTGCAGGCTGGTGCTGGCGTTTGACGCTTCAGCCCTGAGCATGAGCTCAGGCAGTTGATGCGGAGACACCACGCATTGCTCCACCCACAGCGGCAGGAGCGGCTGGGTGGCCATGCGCAGCGCACTCACCACCCCCAGAAACGGGGCTGCACCGCAGAGGCCTCTCCACTCCAGCGAACCGGCATCGTCAACCCGAGACAGGGCAAAGGGGCTGCCATCACCCCAGACCCCATGGATCTCGAGCACTTGATCCACAGCAAGCCCCACCTGCCGGCTCAGCGGCCCCATGCCACCCGTGAGCACATAGCCAAGCCCAGGCAGACCCGACAAACCAGCCGCCACGGTTCGGTCGTGGGGGAGCAAAGCCTCCAGCACGTCTCCCATGCGGCCGCCCGCTCCAATCCAGACCGACTGATCCGCGGGTTGCCACTCCACACGTTGGAAATGGGTTTGCAGATCCAGGGTCCAATGGTCAACCACGGCGGCCCGAGATGTGGTGCCCCCGCCACAGAGACGCAGCGGCCGGGGACCGGACCAGTTCTGGACCAAGGCCGCCAACTCCGCTGGTCGAGGGGAGACCAGACCGGATCGCCTCGCATCAGCCGCCTGCGCGTTGAAGAAAACGGGACGGTCTGAATCCATTGCGATGCGACCGATATCGTCAAACCATTGGAACAGCAGAGCGACCTTTTGGCCGAACAGCACGCGGAAACCGGCAACGAGCGTCTTGGCGTTCTGATCTGCGGCCACGGGAGTCGCAACCGACTGGCCGTTGAAGAGTTCGCCCAGATGGTGGACGCCCTACGGCCTCGGCTGGCACCGATGCCGGTGGAACACGGCTACCTGGAATTTGCCCGCCCCATCCTTCGGGATGGTCTTGAAGCACTCCGCGAGAAAGGCGTCACCAAGGTGCTGGCCATTCCCGCCATGCTTTTCGCAGCCGGGCATGCCAAGAACGACATCCCTTCTGTTCTGAACACGTACACGGCCGAAACGGGGTTACAGATCGATTACGGCCGGGAGCTGGGGGTGGACCGGTTGATGGTGTCGGCCGCCGGGGCTCGCGTTCAGGAGTGCCTGGATGCGGCGAAGCACGACGTTCCCCTGGCCGAAACTCTGTTGGTGGTGGTGGGCCGAGGCTCCTCGGATCCAGACGCCAACTCCAACGTGGCCAAGGTGACGCGGCTGCTGGTGGAAGGATTTGGTTTCGGCTGGGGAGAAACGGTGTATTCCGGCGTGACCTTCCCCCTGGTGGAACCGGGGCTGCGTCACGCCGTGAAACTGGGCTTCCGCCGGGTGGTGGTGGTGCCCTATTTCCTCTTTTCAGGGGTTCTGGTGAGCCGAATCCGCCAACACACCGGGCTGGTGGCTGCCGATCACCCCGAGGTGGAGTTTCTCTCTGCGGGCTATCTGGGCGACCACACCCTGGTGGTGGACACCTTCAAGGAACGGGTCGAGGAGGTGTTGCGGGGGGACACCGCCATGAACTGCTCGCTCTGCAAGTACCGCGCCCAGGTGCTGGGCTTCGAACAGGACGTGGGACGTGCCCAGGAAAGCCATCACCACGATGTGGAGGGCCTTGCGGAAAGCTGCACGCTCTGCGAACTGGAGTGCACGGGTGCCTGCCAACCCGACGGCATCCCGATTAGCCATGACCACAGCCACCCTTCAGATCACAGCCACGGCTCAGACCACAGCCATGACCACCATCACCCCCCTTATCCCCACGCCGACCATCCCCTGGGCCCTACCACGTTGAAGCGCAACAACAGCGCGCCTAAAGATTGATTCCATGGATCCAAAGAGAACCTGCTGACGGCTTGCCGCCAATGACACGGTTCTCGAAAGCGACAGCAGCGACGGAGCAAAGATCAGGTTTTCTTATCGAAATTGCTTCGCCAAGGTTCGCCCCCTTTTTCCACACAAAAAACCGCCGCTTTCCACAGGCCGAAGTTGCCTTGCCGGCTGTGACGGTCAGCCTGTGAATTTCCGAGGGAACCGTGCCACCGGGTTGACAGACCGCCTATCCGGCCTAACTCAACCCAGCTTCGGCATTTTCCTTGCGCTCAAACCCAGTTACAGACTGCTGTCTCATCTCGTCTCACCTGCAATTCAACAAATGGCGACGGCTTTGACGCAAGCCCCGGTTGTGTGGCTTTCTTGGTGGGCGTTGGACAGGGACAAGCTGGACGGAATGGATCGAAATCACCTCGAGCGATGCCATGAAATGGGGACCACGGAGGGCGGAAGAGCCTCACAAGTCAGCTACGTGAGCCTGGAAACGGAAATCCCCGAGGTGCTCTATCGAGGCATGAAGGATTTCATCGGGGAGCACCCCAGCTGGGACCAATACCGCGTGATGAGTTCTGCTCTCGCCCACTTCCTGTTTCAGAACGGCTGTGACGACCGCGCTGTGACCGAGCGCTATCTCGACGATCTGTTCATCCGCCCCGACCACTGAGGGCCAGCAGGCAGGCGCGACGGCTCAGGGCCATCATCGTCAGCGTTGGGCTCTGCCAGGCCGACGTGGGCCAACAGGCACCATCCACCACAAGAACGTTGGGAGCACGCCAAAGACGGTTGGAGGAATCAACCACGCTGCTGGTTTCGCTCGACCCCATCGCAGCGCCTCCCACCTCATGGATGTAGTACCCCGGGGGGGGTGCACCTTCAGACAGTGCAACAGCACCCCCCAGGAAAGGTTCAACCAAGGGGAGGTGGAAGAGGTCTTGGATCGATTTGGCTTCGCCTCCGGCGGCAGCGATGCAGGCCTGGATCGAGGTACGCATGTGCCTGACCATGGCCAATTCATTGCTGCTCCAACGGCAGGCAATCGAGGGAACACGCACACCCCAGCGATCCGTGCGCTCACTCAGGGTCACCCTGTTGTCAGCCCTGGGAAGAACTTCGCCATGACCAATCAGAAACCCGGTGATGCTTGAAGGGCGACGCCGTAACCATCGCGGCGGATCAAACCGTCCAATGCCACCCCAGAGGCCATAGCCGCCCTGAAAATCAGCCGATGGCAGGTGTCGGCCAAACGGAACGAAAAAACTTCCAGCGCCCGTGAGCATGGGCTGTTCCTCCTGAACAGGCTCGGGGAAGGCAAAAAACTGCGATGTGGAGACATGGTCCATCAAGCGTGTGCCCAGTCGTCCTGAAGGGTCGTCCAAACCGTTGCTTTGTTCGCCACGACGGGAGCGCAACAGGATGGAGACGGTCTGAATCGTGGAAGCGGCCAGGACCACGAGATCCGCCTTCAACTCCCTGCGGTTGCCGTTGGATTGGTCAACGGCAACCACACCAATGGCTTTGTCTCCACCGGCATCCATCAAGAGATGCTCCACCAGATGCGCAGAGAGCAGCTGGGTGCGTCCTGTGGCCATGGCGCGAGGAAGGCTGCTGCCGCGACTGCTGGAGCGGGGCCAGGCGGGATCTTCTCCCTGCGGTGCCGGACCAAACCCCCTCGAGGGGATCACCGGATAGCCCAACCGTTGCTGCACAGCTTCAGCAAAACGGTGTTCCGCCGGCGTCGCCGCCAGAGCCGGTTGCGTTTCACCGTCCGGCAGATGCTGCAAACCATCGCGCCCACCATGAACGCCCAGCCAGCGCTCCAGTTCGGAGTAGTGCGGTGTCAGCTCACCGCTGCGCAACGGCCAACGGACCTGTTCACCCTCCACATCCACACCGCCAAGATCCTCATCCGAGAGACGCAGGGTGATGCCACCCCAGGTGAGGCTGCGGCCGCCAACCTGCAGGCCTCGCGTCCACAGAAACGGCTGATCCGCCGGGTGCTCATAGGGATGCAGACGCTCGTCGGCATACAGACGAGGGTTGGCTTTCCAGTAGCCGGGATGCTGGGACTGCTGGCGATGGCTGCCGCTGGTCAGGCCCACGATCCGACGCAGCAGATTTCCCGGTTCAGCCCCGAAGGCTTGTGTGCTGTTGAGGTCAGGTCCTGCCTCCACCACAAGCACCCGAGCTCCTGCTTCAGCCAGGGTCATGGCGGCCACGCCGCCACTCGCTCCCGAGCCAACAACAATGGCGTCCCAGGGGCCATCGCAGTTCATGGAGCGACTGCTCATGGGGGTACGACAGACAAAAAAAAATCTCCCGAAAGGGAGATTATTGATTCAATCAGATTTGGTGGCGGGGGGGAGATTTGAACTCCCGACCTTCGGGTTATGAGCCCGACGAGCTACCAGACTGCTCTACCCCGCGTCGACCCAAAAATCATACATGTCGGTGTCGCAGGTGACAGCAAAGTCACGACTGCAAGGCACCGGACACGCTGAGCTTGACGCTCGGGTTCACGACCAGCACCTGCTCATCGAGCTCGTCTAGCCCCATGGGTGTGAGCCACTCGAGTTGACGCAACAGATGCAGGGCAACCGCTTGCTTGGCACGACGGGAGCCGTCTTCCACCTTGATGGCTACTCCAAGACCTTCACCCACGCGGCTGAGGCATTGAATGCCCTCTGCACCGCCCTTGCTCAGGACCTGACCGTGGCTGCGCCGCATCAGCTCGGTGTCGAAACGACCCTCACCAGCCACAAGGTCGGGCTGACTCAGCATCGCCCGACTGATCTGCTCGAGTTCGGCATGTTGTGAGGCACCGAGGTGGGCATAGAGCAAGGCCATCTGAGCCAACTGCAACACCAGGGTGGGAGCGCCACAGTCATCCCGCTCGGCAACCAATTCCTCCGCAGGCAAGCCGATCAGTTCAGCGACCCTGCGCTTCACTTCGACCTGGAGAGGGTGGTCCTGCTGGAGATAGGTCTCGATCGGCCAGCCCATCTTTCGGCTGGTGGCCAGGAAGGCAGCGTGCTTTCCGGAACAGTTGTGCTGAAGCGGACTGTCAGCCCCATTCGGCACAGGGCATTGAAGTGAAGCGCTGTCCAACTCCGCTTTCCAGAGCAACCGGAAGGCTTCCCGGGCGTGGGCATTGGTGCCCGCATGGGAGGCGCAGCTGATGGCGATGCCCCGTTCATCAACATCCAGTTGGTCGGCGGTTCCACTGCTGAGAAACGGCAGGGCCTGAAAGGGCTTCAGAGCCGAACGAATGAAACTTTCCAAGCCGGGGTTTCCTGCCGACATCAACACCCGTCCTCGGCCGTCACAAACCACGGCATGAACGCGATGCACCGATTCCGTGATCGATCCGCGCCGCAAACAGACCTCAAGGGGGGCTGACCCGGTCCGGGCTGCAGGGCTGAAGCCCGAGGGCAAAGTCATCGGAACCCCGATTGGTTCAGAGAGCCTGACAGAGACTGGCACCGGCCAGCATCAAACCCGCTGAGGTAGCCATGGCCCGTCCCAGACGACCCAGGATCGGACGAACCTCATGGCGGGCCACCAGCAGGTCGCGTTCCCGCCAAGACAGAGGCTTTTCCCAGGTCTGACCGTCGTACCAGCCGGATTCCTCGTAGTCGACGGACTCACGCAGAAGCCGTTGCATGACGTAAGTCCAGCCCAGCCATTGCCGCACCAGCAACAGCAGGGGAAGCACAAGAGCGGCCACAGCGGCTGCGACCAGGAGCCGGGGCGGATCCTGCTTCAAGGTCCAACTCCCACTGGCGATCAGGCTGCACACCGGCAACATCAGCAGCCAGAAGCCTGCAAGGCGTTGGCTCAGGCGAGGTTCCTGACCCGCTGGCCAGGAGAAGAACCATGACTTGCAGAGCTGTTGAAACTCCTCAAGAGGCCGCTGCTCCGGTGGAACGGGGCAGGACACCGCTTCTGGCATGGATCAAGCGGCTACTTCACCGACGGTAAGAAGGTTCGGCTTTCGCCGTGACTCCAGAACGCCTCAAGGTCGTAGTAGCCGCGCTCATCGGGCATCAGCACGTGAACGATCACATCGCCGTAATCAAGAAGCGCCCAGCGCCCCTCATTCAGCCCTTCCTTGCGCAAGGGGAGCAGGTCTGCCTCAGTTTCCAGGCGGTCTTCAACCGACCGGGCAATGGCACGCACCTGAACGTCGGACTGACCGCCTGCGATCACCATCCAATCCGCCAGGCTGGACACCTCATCCACACGAATCAGACGGATGTCGGTGGCCTTGCGGTCATCGCAGGCATCGGCCACCAGTTCAGCAAGCTTTTCGCTATCCATAAACGTTCTCGCTGGTAACGGAGCTGCGTGAGCCCTCCTGTTGGGCCATTTCAGCTCTGGCCTTGCTGGCACTCTTGCGCAGCGCCTCAAGCCGGTCTTCGTAATAGCTGCGGCGGCGCTTCTTGCGGGTCTTTTCGACCAGCTCCTTCAACGCGCCCCCAAGACTGCGATAGGCATTCGGCACGCTGTAACCAAATCGGCAGGCCAGATCGATGGCGCGCTCGTCTGCACTGATGGCGTCCTGCAGGCGTTTTTCGGAATTGTTCTTCAGGTAAAGCCGATACCCCGCAAAACCGGAGAGGCCCAGGGCCATCAACAGCAGCAGGCCGTCCTGAACCCACAATTCACCGATGGCACCTCCGAGACCGATGGCCAGAGCAGCCATCTCCCAACCGTCCCGGGGAATTGTGTCGTTCTGGATCCGACCAACTTCATGCCAAAACAGCAAATTGCGGTGATCCAACGCCAGGGCATCCCATTCGTCGAGATCCACCTGGATCTCCACTTCATCCCGGCCGATTTCCTCAAGGGTGATCAATGGAGGATCGACTGCAGCAGCTGATTCCACAAACACCCAGCTCTGCATTTCCGGTGGCAGCAGCCCCTTCAGGCGCTGGAGCTCACTCATTGCAACTCTGGTGCTGATCTCCCTTCACCGTAGCGAGGCCAAGTCCCCCAGTTGGGGCGAGGCCGCGTGAGAGGCTTGATCTGTTTGGCCAAGGACGATTTCACATGCCGAGGCGGTCTGATCTGCGTCGCATTCTCCTGCTGGGATCTGGTCCGATCGTGATCGGCCAGGCCTGTGAGTTCGATTACTCCGGAACCCAGGCCTGCAAAGCCCTCAGATCCGAGGGATATGAAGTCATCCTGATCAACTCCAATCCGGCGTCGATCATGACCGACCCGGAAATGGCCGATCGCACCTACATCGAGCCGCTCACGCCGGACGTGGTGACACGGGTGATCGAGCAGGAGCGCCCGGATGCTCTGCTGCCGACCATGGGAGGGCAGACCGCCCTCAACCTGGCGGTCACCCTGGCGGAAAACGGCACCCTCGATCGCTTTGGCGTTGAGTTGATCGGTGCCGATCTCAAAGCGATCCAGAAAGCGGAAGACCGTCTGCTGTTCAAGCAGGCCATGGAGCGCATCGGGGTGAAGGTCTGCCCTTCGGGCATCGCCTCATCTCAAGAAGAAGCTGAAGCCGTCGGGGCCGCGATCGGAAGCTTCCCCCGGATCATCCGGCCCGCCTTCACGCTGGGGGGAAGTGGCGGGGGCATTGCCTACAACCCCGAGGAATACGCAGCAATCTGCAAGAGCGGGCTTGAAGCGAGTCCGGTGTCTCAGATTCTGATCGAGCAATCGCTTCTGGGCTGGAAGGAATTCGAGCTTGAGGTGATGCGTGATCTGGCGGACAACGTCGTGATCGTCTGCAGCATCGAAAACCTCGATCCCATGGGGGTGCACACCGGGGATTCGATCACGGTGGCTCCGGCCCAGACCCTCACGGATCGGGAATACCAACGGTTGCGCGACCAATCGATCGCCATCATTCGGGAGATCGGTGTCGCGACGGGCGGCAGCAACATCCAGTTCGCGATCAATCCCGACAACGGCGACGTCGTGGTGATCGAGATGAATCCCAGGGTGAGCCGATCGTCGGCCTTGGCCAGCAAGGCCACCGGCTTCCCGATCGCCAAGATCGCCGCTCGCCTCGCCGTCGGTTACACCCTCGACGAAATCCTCAACGACATCACCGGCAAGACGCCTGCCTGCTTCGAACCGACGATCGATTACGTCGTCACCAAAATTCCACGCTTCGCCTTCGAAAAATTCCGAGGCAGTCCGGCGATGCTCACCACCTCAATGAAATCGGTGGGGGAAGCGATGGCCATCGGCCGTTGTTTCGAAGAGTCGTTCCAGAAAGCCATGCGTTCCCTGGAAACCGGATTCTCGGGCTGGGGAGGCGACCGGGAGGAACCGGAACTCACGGATGCTGAGCTGGATCGTCAGCTGAGGACCCCCTCTCCGGAGCGCATCCTCAGCGTGCGAACGGCGATGGTGTGCGGACGCAGCGATGAGGAGATTCATCGGATCAGCAGGATTGACCCCTGGTTCCTGGCCAAACTGCGGCGGATCATTGAGGCGGAGGCCAGGCTGATCAAGGGCAAAAGCCTGGATCAACTGGATGCCGACAGCTTGTTTGAGGCCAAGCAGCTGGGTTTTTCAGACCGACAGATCGCCTGGCACACCAAAAGCGACGAATTGTCGGTGCGTCAGCGGCGCCATCAGCTTGATGTTCGCGCCGTCTTCAAAACCGTCGACACCTGCGCAGCGGAGTTCGCTTCCTCCACTCCTTATCACTATTCGACCTACGAGCGTCCCTTGCAGACCCTGCAGGCCGACGGATCCCTCAAGCCCCTTCACGCTTCATCCGAGGTGAGTCGTCGTGAGGACAGCCGCAAGATGATGATCCTCGGCGGTGGACCCAACCGAATCGGGCAGGGCATCGAATTCGACTACTGCTGCTGCCATGCCTCCTTTGCCGGGCAGGATCAAGGGATCACCACGGTGATGGTGAACAGCAATCCGGAAACGGTGTCCACCGATTACGACACCAGCGACAGCCTCTACTTCGAACCGCTCACCCTGGAGGACGTTCTCAATGTGATCGAAGCGGAGCGTCCCGATGGCGTGGTGGTCCAATTCGGTGGACAAACGCCTTTGAAACTCGCCATTCCTCTGCTGCGCTGGCTGGACAGCGATGAGGGGCGCGCCACGGGCACCAGCATCTGGGGCACCTCCCCTGAATCGATCGACCGGGCCGAAGACCGCGAGCAGTTCGAAGCCATCCTCCGCGATCTGAACATCCGCCAACCCCGCAACGGCTTGGCACGCAGCGAAGAGGAAGCACGCGCCGTGGCCACACGAGTGGGCTACCCGGTCGTCGTGCGTCCCTCTTACGTCCTGGGCGGACGGGCCATGGAAGTGGTGTTCGACGAAGAGGAACTCAACCGCTACATGCGCGAAGCCGTACAGGTGGAGCCCGACCATCCGGTGCTGATTGACCAGTACCTCGAAAACGCTGTTGAGGTGGACGTGGACGCCCTCTGCGATCACACCGGTGCTGTAATCGTGGGTGGGCTGATGGAGCACATCGAACCGGCTGGAATCCATTCCGGCGACTCAGCCTGCTGCTTACCTTCGGTTTCCCTGGGCGAGGCGGCACTGAACACGATTCGCGACTGGAGTCGCTCCCTGGCGCAAACGCTCGAGGTGCGGGGTCTGATCAACCTCCAGTTCGCCGTGCAGCGCAACACCGATAGCTCGGAAGTGGTTTACATCATCGAAGCCAACCCCCGCGCCTCCAGGACGGTCCCCTTCGTTGCCAAGGCCACAGGTCAACCTCTCGCTCGCCTGGCAACCCGACTGATGGCGGGCGAAACCCTGGCCGAGAGCGGCATGACCAACGAGCCGAAGCCGCCGCTTCAGTCGATCAAGGAGGCGGTGCTGCCGTTCCGGCGCTTCCCGGGGGCCGACACGGTGCTGGGGCCGGAAATGCGCTCCACGGGAGAGGTGATGGGATCCGCCGACAGTTTCGGCATGGCCTATGCCAAGGCTGAGCTCGGTGCTGGAGAAGCGCTGCCCACCCAGGGGACGGTGTTCCTTTCCACCCACGACCGCGACAAGCAGGCGCTGGTGCCCATCGCCGCTCGGCTGATCGAACTCGGGTTCGATGTGACGGCCACATCAGGCACGGCTCAGGCGCTCGCCAACGCGGGATTGAAGGTGCAATCGGTGCTCAAGGTGCACGAGGGGCGCCCCAACATCGAGGATCAGATCCGCTCCAATCAGGTGCAGTTGGTGATCAACACACCGATTGGCCGCCAAGCTGCCCATGACGACAAATACCTGCGTCGGGCAGCGCTCGATTACGCCGTTCCAACGGTGACGACCCTCGCGGGAGCACGGGCAGCGGTGGAGGCGATCTCGGCGCTCCAGCAACAGCCGAGGCTCAGCATCCATGCCCTGCAGGACGTGCACGCCATGCAGCGTTAGGCCACCGGTAGGGTTGCGGGAGCCACCTCAACGCTGTGACAGCCTCCGTTCCCGTTAAGCCTGGAAGCGATCTGCGTGATGACTTCCGTCGCGCCTATGAGAACCGCTATACCTGGGCGCCTGAATTCTCCGGCTATCGCGGCCGCTGCATCTGGCAACAGGGCGATCAACGGGTCGAGGGCACCTTTGAGATCGGTGCCGATCTCAAAGCCAAAGTGGACGGCATTGAAAACGAAGAGATCCTCAAGGCGGTGAATTCCCAGCTCTGGGAAGTCGCGATCCATCGCGTGCGTCGCAGCTTCGAGCAGACCCACGGTGAGAACACCTTCACCGCCGGTGACACCAACGAAGTAGGAACCGAAGTGCTCGTCGGCGGCAAGGGAGCCGGGGACAAATACCGCATCAAAGATGACGTGGTGACCATGGTTCACCGCCACATCCACGGCACCGTCGTGACCATCTACACCACCGATGTCACCGACACGGGTGCGGGCTACCTCAGCCACACCTACACCAGTCAGTACGCCGACCCGGCAACGGGAGAAGCCCGGGGCGGCCGCAGCAGCTTCAAAGACAGCTTTGCTGCTCTTCCTGGAGATGGCCCCTGGGTGCTGACCGAGCGGGTCGTGACCACCGAAGCCCATGGCGATACCCCCGCCGGCAGCCAGACCTTCCGTTTTGAAGATCTCGAATCGCTCTGAGTTGATTGCCGGTGCAAGCCGGCTATGAGACCATCCGCCCAAACCTGTTGAAAGGCATGGGCGGAGTCGAGTCGACCATTCAGGCCATCAATGGCCCGATCAACAGCATCGTCTGGGGATGGCCCACCGTTCTTTTGATTGCCGCGACGGGCATTCTTCTAATGGTGGGCCTGCGGTTCATTCCGCTACAACGGCTGGGCTATGGCATCTCGATGATGCTGCGGCCGGCTCCATCACAAACGGAAGGGGAGATCACCCCCTTCCAAGCGCTGATGACGTCGTTGTCGGCCACGATTGGCACGGGAAACATTGCCGGTGTGGCGGGGGCCATCGCCGTTGGTGGACCTGGTGCCGTCTTTTGGATGTGGATCATCGCGATCTTCGGCATCGCAACCAAGTACGCCGAAGCGGTGCTCGCGGTTCAGTTCCGCGAAACCGATGGAGACGGCAACCACGTGGGTGGGCCGATGTACTACATCCGCAACGGACTCGGCAGCGGCTGGAGCTGGATGGCCGGCCTGTTTGCCCTCTTCGGCATGTTGGCGGGCTTCGGCATCGGCAATGGGGTGCAGGCTTTTGAGGTGTCGTCTGCCTTGAGCCTGATCGGCATCCCGAAGCTGGCGACCGGAGTCGTATTGGCAGCCCTGGTTTTCGCTGTCGTGATCGGGGGCATCAAGCGCATCGCCCAGGCGGCCTCCGCCATTGTTCCGTTGATGTCGATCCTCTACATCGCTGCCTGCCTGCTGGTGTTGCTGGCCAATCTGGGCAGCGTGCCTGAAGCCTTCGCCACGATTTTCTCCAACGCCTTCACTGGCCAAGCCGCAGCCGGTGGGGCCCTCGGTCAGGTGGTGCTGATGGGCTTCAAGCGGGGCATCTTCTCCAATGAAGCGGGCCTGGGCAGTGCTCCGATCGCCCACGCGGCTGCCAAAACCGATGATCCCGTTCGCCAGGGCACGGTGGCCATGCTGGGCACCTTCATCGACACCCTGATCATCTGCACGATGACTGCCCTGGTGATCATCACCACCAAAGCCAACCTGATCCTCGATGCAGCCGGCGGCAAACTCAGCGGCGCAGACCTCTCCATCGCTGCCTTCAACACCGGCATCGCCGGTAGCGGCGTGGTGGTCACCCTGGGATTGGTGGTCTTCGCCTTCACCACCATTCTCGGCTGGAGCTTCTACGGCGAGCGCTGCACCACTTATTTATTCGGTGAGTCGGCCGTGATGCCCTTCCGCCTGGTTTGGGTTGCTGTTGTCGTGATTGGCGCAGTGGCTGGCGATCGCGGCGTGATCTGGTCGATTGCCGACACGCTGAACGGCCTTATGGCTCTACCCAACCTTGTGGCTTTGATCCTGCTTTCAGGAACGGTGTTCAAACTCACCAAGGCCTACAGCTTCAGCGACTGAGCACAACGAAGAGCACTAAAAAAGGGGGGCTGTTGAGCCCCCCTTTTTTGTTGGCAGTCAATCAACCCTGATCGGGCAAAGGAGTCACAAACTTGAGCTTTTCATTGAGCTGTGTGGCCAAGCTCTGACGACCCACCGCCAGAACCTTGAGGGTGTCTTCGTGCATCCGCAGTTGAGCGTCGGCAACTTGCATACCACGCACAAGCTCCTTGAGCTCATCAGGAAGCGTATTGAGGTCGTAGCGCTTGCCCTCAAAGGTCAAGATAGGGTTCTGGGCTGCGGAATCAGTCATCGTTCATCGCCGGGATAGCGGTGTACCGGCGGCCAGATCGTAAAGGGATTCAGGACTTCTGCCGATCTCGAATGAACTGCCGTTCGCACAATTCGCGGTAACGCCCACCACGCTGCATCAATTCGTCGTGGGTTCCTCGATCGACAACAGCGCCTTTCTCCAGGACAACAATCCGATCAGCCTCCTGCACCGTCGCCAGACGATGGGCGATCACCAACACGGTTCGTCCCTTCATCGCCTGCTTCAGTCCGAGTTGCACCGCCGCCTCGGCTTCAGCATCAAGGGCACTGGTGGCTTCATCCAGCAGCAACAGCGCTGGATTGCCCAGCACCGCCCGGGCTATGGCGATCCGCTGCAGCTGGCCACCGGAAACATTGGTTCCCCGTTCTTCGAGCTGGGTGTTATACCCCTGGGGTAAGGCACGGATGAAATCATCCGCATTGGCCAACCGCGCCGCATCGCGCACCTCGTCATCCATCGCACGACGGCCGAACCGAATCGCTTCGGCAATGGTTCCTGAAAACACGGTTGTGCGCTGCGGAACCAGGGCCACCTGCTGACGCAGCTGACGGGCGCGCATCAAGCTGATGTCGGTGCCGTCGAGGCGGATCTCGCCCTGTTGCGCCGTGTTGAACCGGAGCAAAAGCGACAGCAGGGTGCTTTTACCCGCACCGGAGGGGCCAACGATGGCCAGCACCTGGCCCGCATCCACCCGCAGATTCAGCTGACGCAACACCGGCTGGGCTGGGTCATAGCCAAAGCTCACCTGGTCAAAGACCAGATCACCCTCAAGTGCACCGATGGCTTGCGCCTCAGCTGGATCCGCAGCCTCCTGAGGCTCGCGCTCGATCTCCCGCAGACGTCGCAGGGACGCCTGACCCTGCTGAAATTCGTTGAAGTTGTTGGTGACGTGGGCAATGGGATCGATCAGCACGATCAGCCCTGTCAGGTAGCTGCTCAGCCCGGCAATACTCAGATCACCGCTCTGGATTCGCCAGGCTCCGAGGGCCAGCACGGCAAACAGACCCACCACCTCGATGATGCCCACCACCGGATGCTGGAGCGCCACGAGGCTGTAGGTGCGGTGGCGGGCCTGCCGGTGTTGATCGATTTCCGTCTCGAAACGGTCCTGCAGCCAGGGTTCGGCGGCAAAAGCACGCACCAGGGGCAAACCTTCGATGGCCTCACCCAGCAGACCGGCCAGTTCGCTCACCTTTTTCTGACTGCGTTCCGTGGCCGCCATCACGCGAGCACCAAACAGGCTGATCAGCCAGACGATCACCGGCGCCAGCAGCAGGATGGCCAGCGTCAGTTTCCAGTCGAGCCAGAGCATCATCCCCAGCACCGCAACGAGCTGAAGAACGCTGGGGACCGTGTCGTGAATGGTCTTGTAAAGCACCTCGCTGACGCGATCGGCGTCTTCGGTGAAGCGGTAGGTGAGATCACCGGCCGAAAGCTTCTCCAGTGCCCCCAGCTCAACGGTCTGCAGGCGGCGGAACAGATCACGCCGTAAGTCCTGGCTCACCAGCAATGCAGGCCCGGCAAGAAGCGAGTCCTGACCGAATTGAGCGATCTTCTGAACAGCAAAGATCAGCAACGCCAGCCCGATCAGCTGAAGCACCCGAGCCAGATCACCTGAGCCCAGCGCGGGAAACAAGTCTCCGGCCAGCTGCACGAGCAATGGAAAGCTGCCCACGTAAATCGCCATGCAGCAGCCCCCCCAGAGCAGTTCCCGCAGGTGGGGGCGAAGCAACGGCAGCAGCCGGCGAAAACCGGCCTGGGATGGGGTCAGCATCGCGGCACAGTATCAATGGTGAGCTCAAAACTCTGCCCAATGAAGCTGGATCAGTTCCTGAAATGGAAGGGTTGGGTCTCCACCGGCGGTGAAGCGAAGCAACGCATCCAGATGGGTGAAGTGGAGGTCAATGGAAGCGTTGAAACCCGTCGGGGCCGTCAGCTTTCCGCGGGAGATCGGGTTGTGCTTGCTGGGGAGGAGTCCGTTGTCGGCAGCGAAAACGCGACCGGGCCGTAAGTTGGCTGCCACATTCCATGGGGAAGCAAGGCGTGCGCAGACCGGTGATCGCTGGCAACTGGAAGATGCACATGACCTGTGCCCAGTCGCGGGAGTTCATGGAAGCCTTCCTGCCATTGGTTGCGGACACCCCTGACGACCGCGACCTGGTGCTGGCACCACCCTTCACGGCCCTGTCGACGATGGCGGAGCTCAGCCAGAACTCCCGGGTCTGTCTGTCGAGCCAGAACGTGCACTGGGAAGGCCAGGGAGCCTTCACCGGGGAGATCTCCCCAGCCATGCTCAAGGAGCACGGGGTGACCCACACGATCGTGGGCCACAGCGAACCGCGGAAATACTTCAGTGAAAGCGACGAACAGATCAACCACCGGGCCAGGTCATCCCAGGCCAACGGTCTGATTCCGATCGTTTGCGTTGGCGAAAGCGATGAGCAGCGCGAGCGGGGCGAAGCTGAACGGGTGATCCGCCGTCAGATCGAGCAGGGCCTGGAGGGTCTCGATGCCGAGAAACTGGTGGTGGCCTACGAACCGATCTGGGCGATTGGCACTGGCAAGACCTGCGCAGCCGAAGAAGCCAACCGCATCTGTGGTCTGATCCGTAGCTGGGTGGGCTCCCCCGATCTGGTGATTCAGTACGGCGGCTCCGTCAAACCCAGCAACATTGATGAGTTGATGGGCATGAGCGATATCGACGGGGTGCTGGTGGGGGGTGCTTCCTTGGAGCCCGAAAGCTTTGGACGGATTGCCAACTACCAAGCTGCCTGATTCAGGCGGCTGGCCTCAGGGTTGGGGGCAACGCACAGCCGTGATGGGGGTGATCAACGTCACCCCCGATTCCTTCAGCGATGGGGGACGATTCCTGGCCAGTGAACGAGCCCTGGCTGAGGCCCAGCGGCAACTCAACAAGGGTGCAGACGTCTTGGATCTGGGTGCGCAAAGCACCCGGCCTGGGGCGGAGGAGGTTGGCGCTGAAGAGGAGCTGAGACGGCTGCTACCAGCGCTGAACACCATCCGGCAGCACTGCCCTGATGCCCTGATCTCCATCGACACGTTTCTGGCGCCGGTGGCCGCCAAAGCACTAGAAGCAGGGGCCAACTGGATCAATGATGTGAGCGGTGGCCGGCGGGATCCCGATCTGCTGCGGGTGGTCGCCGATGCGGGCTGTCCGGTGGTGCTGATGCACAGCCGCGGTGACAGCCAAACCATGGATCAGCTCACGACCTATGCCGATGTCGTGGCAGATGTGAAAGCGGCGTTGCTGGAGCGCAGTGAAGCTGCGATTCAAGCCGGCGTTGATGAAAGCCAAATCATCTGGGATCCGGGTCTCGGCTTTGCCAAGACCCACGAGCAGAACCTGCAGATGCTGCGGGATCTGGAACAACTCACAGCAGGACCGCGACCGGTACTGATCGGCCCTTCGCGCAAACGCTTCATCGGTGCGGTTCTGGATGAACCCAGACCCAAAGCGCGTCTCTGGGGAACTGCTGCCGTGGCCTGCCGCTGCGCCCAGGCGGGTGCTGCCGTGCTGCGGGTGCACGATGTGGGGCCCATCAGCCAGACGCTGCGCATGGCGGCCGCCCTCTGGTGATTTCCACGATCTTTGTTCAGATCGCGGCCTACAGGGATCCGGATCTCCCGGCCACACTGCACAACCTGATCGAGCGGGCTGCCAAGCCAGAGCGCCTGCGCTTCGGCATCTACCTGCAACTGGCGGCTGATGACCCGCCCCACTGGGGAACAAGCGCATTTCCGGATCATCCACAGCTGGAGGTCATCCGGTTCGATGCCGCGGAAAGCCGCGGAGCCTGCTGGGCCCGTCGACAAGCTCAGGGTGTTTACGGCGGGGAAGACTTTCTGCTGCAGATCGACAGCCACATGCGGGCCGTGGAGCACTGGGATGAGCTGCTTCTGAAAACCTGGAAGGAATGCAGCGATGCGCGTGCCGTTCTCAGTATTTACCCGAACGGCTTTCAACAGCCGTGCCGTTTGCAGACATCAACCCTGCCTGTGACGGCAGCCGCCGGTTTCAACTTCCAGAAAAACAACCTGATCGCCCCATCCCCGGGGCGTTTATCGCCGGAGGCTTCCTGTTCGGCCCTGGCTCAATCGTGAGCGAAGTGCCCTACGACCCCGAGCTTTACTTCTATGGGGAAGAGATTGCCATGTCGGCACGACTCTGGAAGTCGGGTTTCAACATCTACGCCCCGAATCGCCTGCTGCTGTTTCATCTCTACAAGACAGAACAAACAGATCAAGAGCATGCAGCCACCCATTGGGGCGATCACAGCAATTGGCACCATTACAACCTTTGCGCACTCAAACGCGTACACACACTGCTTGGAAGTCTCAACAATGCGCCGGCATCAATCCGCTGCTTCAATGATCAGCCTGGAGAACTTAAACCCTTCGGATTAGGGAGAAAACGCAGCCTATCGATGTATCAACAATGGGCTGGAATTGATTTCAAAACGGCAGAGATCAGCCGAGCCGCAAGAGATGCAGAATTCAAGGCCCTGAAAGCCTGAGTTGCCCATCATTCATCGCCAACAAAAAGCCAGAGCCCGGTAGGAACTCTGGCTTTGATGTTCAACACTTGGTCGACAATCAGTCGGTGACAACACCCTCAATCCGATCCTCAACCTCCTGGTACAGCTCCTGAAGCTGCTCGATGTTCTCATCCGAGGTCTCCCAATATCCGCGGCCATGCACCTCAAGCAGGGTGCCCACGATCTGACGGAAGCTGTTGGGGTTGAGTTCCAGCAGACGCTTGCGCATCTCAGGATCGTTGATGAAGGTTTCGTTGGCTTCTTCGTAGACGAAGTTGTCAACGGCACCGCTGGTGGCACTCCAACCCAGGGTGAAGTTGAGCCGCTTGGCTACCTCACGCACACCCTCGTAGCCGGAGTCGAGCATGCCTTCGTACCACTTGGGATTCAGCAGCTTGGTGCGTGAATCCAGGCGGATGGTTTCACTCAGCGAACGCACCTGCGCGTTGGCCGTTGTGGTGTCGGCGATGTAGCTGGTGGGAGCTTTGCCGTCATCACGCAGGCCAGCGATCAACTTGGTGGGATCGGAGTCGAAGTAGTGGCTCACATCGGTAAGGGAGATCTCAGCCGAATCGAGGTTCTGGAAGGTGACATCCGCAGTCTTCATCACGTTCTCGAACACCTCCCGCTTCTGATTCATCTCACCGGGGTTATCGGCATTGAAGGCGAAGGTCTTGCGGGAGAGGTACATCTCCTGCAGCTCACCTTCCTCCTCCCAGGTGCTGTTCTCCACTGCGAGGTTCACGTTGGAGCTATAGCTACCGCTGGCATTGGAGAACACCCGGCAGGCCGCATCACGCAGGCTCGTGCCTTCTTTCTCCGCCTGCTCGAGGGCGTGCTTGCGAACGAAGTTTTGCTCCAGAGGCTCGTCGGCCTCTGCAGCCATCTTCACGGCCTGATCGATCAGAGCCATCTGGTTGATGAACAGATCGCGGAACACACCGGAGCAGTTCACCACCACATCAACGCGGGGGCGGCCGAGTTCTTCCAGGGGAATCAACTCAAGCTTGTTGACCCGACCCACGGAGTCCGGCATCGGCTTGACGCCAACGAACCAGAGGATCTGAGCCAGGGATTCACCGTAGGTCTTGATGTTGTCGGTTCCCCAGAGCACGCAGGCGATGGTTTCGGGCCAGGTGCCCTGCTCCTCGCGCTGACGCTCAATCAACTTGTCGACAACACTCTTGGCTGCAGCCACCGCGGCACGGGTGGGGATCGCCTGCGGGTCGAGGGCGTGGATGTTCTTGCCGCTGGGCAGCACACCAGGATTCCGGATCGGATCACCACCGGGGCCCGGAAGGATGTATTCACCATCAAGAGCCTTCAGCAGACTCTCCATCTCCATGTCGGCGCACACCTGCTCAAGGCAGAAGCGCAGGTAGGCAAAGAGCTTGTCGAGCTCGGTGGCATCGATCTGCACGAAGCCAGCACTGCAACAGGCCCGCAGCCAAGGAGAGGGGAGCTTGAAACCGAACTTGGCCAGCAGGTCGTAGAACCAACCGAAGCTGTTGCGCAGGCTGACCCGACCATCACGGCCGGTGAGGGTGCGAACCATGGCGCCAATAGCAGCGCGAGATGTCTCCGTGATCGTGCGGTTGAGTTCCACATCGGCGAGGACGCCCTCGTCGTTGCCTTTGTAGATGTCTTCGATCGAGCGGCCCATCGCCTCAGCCAGCAGGCCGGGGAGTGAGCGCAGCCCATCCTCCTCACGCTCGAGAGCAGCGATGTTCACCAAGGTGGCAACGGCTTCCTCTGCGGTGGGGGGTTTTCCAATGGTGTGAAGACCACAGGGAAGGAGACGGCTTTCGATCTCCATCAACTGGCGGTAAACGGCGCCCACCAGGGCATCACGTCCCTCCAGGTCGAGGGTCGAGGCATCCTCCTCAGGAAGGTCAACGTCCTTATCGAGGTTGCACTGACGTGCCGTCTCGATGATCGTGTTGACGATCTGAATGCCGCGGCCACCCTCACGCAGCTGCTGGTAGGAGCCCACCAGCTCACCCAGTTCCTTCAGGCCCTTGTAAAGACCGGCATTTTCAGCCGGAGGGGTGAGGTAGCTGATGGTGGAGGCATAACCCCGCCGCTTGGCGATCGTGGCCTCGGAGGGGTTATTGGCGGCGTAGTAATAGAGGTTGGGCAGCGCACCGATCAGTGAATCGGGATAGCAGGTTTCGCTCATGCCCATCTGCTTGCCGGGCATGAACTCAAGGGAGCCGTGGGTGCCGAAGTGCAGCACCGCATCAGCCTTCCAGATCTTCTGGAGATAGGTGTAGTAAGCCGCGAAGCCGTGGTGGGGGCTGGCGCTGCGGGAATAGAGCAGGCGCATCGGATCACCCTCGTAGCCGAAGGTGGGCTGAACGCCAACGAAAACGTTGCCAAAGTGGCGACCGAAAACCAGCAGGTTCTGACCATCGCTGTTGAGGTTGCCCGGGGGCTTGCCCCAGTTCTCTTCGAGCCGTTCGGAGTAGGGCGTCAGGCGCTCGTACTCCTCAACGCTCATGCGGTGGGCGATTGAAAGCTCCGGAGAGCCCTGCATGGCATCGGCGTCGTTGATGACGGCCTCCAACAGCTCACGAGGCGTGGAAGGCAGGTCCTGCACGTCGTAGCCCTTCGCCTTCATCTCCTGCATCACCCGATGGATGGAGCCGAAGACGTCGAGATAAGCCGCCGTACCGACGTTGCCCTTGTCGGGAGGGAAGCTGAACACGGTGATCGCCAGCTTCTTCTCGTTGCGGGGCTTGATCCGCAGCGATGACCAGCGGATGGCCCGCTCAGCAATGGCGTCAACCCGGTCTTGCAGGGTATGCGCCTTGCCGGTGGCATCGTCGCGACCCGAGAGAACGATGGGCTCGATGGCGCCATCCAGTTCCGGAATGGCGATCTGCAGGGCCACCTGCACCGGGTGCAGGCCAAGGTCGCTCTGTTCCCACTCCTGGGTGGTCTGGAAGACGAGGGGAAGCGCCACCATGTAGGGACGGTTGAGCTTTTTCAGCGACTCAATCGCCTTGGGGTGGTCCTGACGGGCCGGACCTCCGACCAGCGCAAAACCGGTGAGGGAGACGATGCCGTCCACCAGGGGCTGCTCGGGATTCAGCGGGTCGTAGAAGAAAGCGTTGACCGGCTTGGAGAAGTCGAGACCGCCGCAGAAGATCGGAATCACGCGAGCGCCACGGAACTCCAGCTCCTGGATGGTGGCCACGTAATGGGCATCGTCACCGGTGACGATGTGGCTGCGCTGCAGCACCAAACCGATCACCGGCCCTTTGCGGGCTTCCTCAGAAAGGTCGGTGCGGCTGGAGGTCCAGTTCAGATATTCCTTGAGGTCCTCGAACATCGACGGAGCCAGGGGGTGCCAGATGCCGAGGTCGGGGAACACTTCGGGCTCCGCCACCTCCATTGCCGGGCGCTCCTCACCTTCTGCAGCTGGGAAGACGTACTTATCCGCCAGCATCAACAGGAAGTTACGCAGGTTGTCGGGGGTTCCGCCCAGCCAGTACTGGAAGCTGAGCATGAAGCTGCGGGCATCCTGCGCCTTCTCAACGGGCAGGTACTTGAGAACGGTGGGCAGCGTGTTCAGCAGCTTGAGCATCGCGTCCTGGAAACCAGCACCTCCGGCTTCCTTCCGCTTCTTCATGAAGCCTGCGATGGCGCTCTTGCTCTGACCGAGCTGGGCCATCGAGAAGCTGCCCAGCTTGTTGAGCCGCATCACCTCCGGCATGGACGGGAAGACCACAGCCGCCTTGAGTCGGTCGCGGTGTGGGGCGACGGCGTCCACAACCTTCTGAGCTAGATCTTCAATGAAGATCAAGGAGGCCACAAAGACATCAGCCTCAGCCACATCGGCACAGAAGCCGGCGTAGTTGTCGTCGTCTCGGAGTTCTTCGATCAGATAGCCGCTCAGCTCGATCCCGAGATCGCCACCCGATGCATTGAGAGCCGTCGCTGCCTGGGTGAGAGCGTTTTGGTACTGAGGCTCCAGCACCACATAAACCGCCTTCATGACGGACTTGTGATTCTGGCCCTCCACAGGAGCAACGCGGCGGTCGGCGGAGCGGACCTGTGTGAACATCAGCGCGCTTTGAGCAATATGAAGAACCTTACGGCGACTGGCCCTTAGGGCGCGAGGATTTCTGATCGGCCGTTACACGAGCCGACCCATAGGCTTTGAAGCGTCTGCTGCGCTTTCATGACCGCTCCGATTCCCGTCGTTGTTGCCGGTGCCCTAGGGCGCATGGGCGCCGAGGTGATCAAGGCTGTGGTGGGAGCCGAAGACTGCAGCCTGGAAGGCGCCATCGACAACACCCCCGGCAAAGAAGGGGCAGACGTGGGTCTGGAGCTGGGCCTTGGCGAGCTGGAGGTGGCCGTGACGGCTGATTTCGAAGGCTGTCTCTGCGCTGTGAGTCAATCGGTGCGGGACAGCGGCAGCGGCGCCGTGTTGGTGGATTTCACCCACCCCTCCGTTGTTTATGAGCACACCCGCGCGGCGATCGCCTACGGCGTTCACCCCGTGATCGGAACCACTGGGCTCTCGCCTGAACAACTCAACGACCTCACCGAGTTCTCGGCCAAAGCGTCCGTGGGTGGGGCCGTGATCCCCAATTTCTCCGTGGGGATGGTGCTGTTGCAGCAAGCCGCAGCCGCAGCGGCACGCTTCTACGACCACGCGGAACTGACGGAACTGCACCACAACCGCAAGGCGGATGCCCCCAGCGGCACCTGCATCAAAACCGCTGAGCTGATGGAAGAGCTGGGCAAGAGCTTCAATCCCGGGGAAGTGGACGAGCACGAATCCCTGGCGGGCTGCCGCGGCGGACAGCGGGACAGCGGCCTGCGGCTGCACTCCGTGCGGCTGCCGGGCCTGGTGGCTCACCAGGAAGTGATATTCGGTGCCCCCGGGGAGACTTACACCCTGCGTCACGACACCATTGATCGTTCCGCCTACATGCCCGGGGTGCTGCTCACGGTGCGCAAGGTGGGCAGCCTCGGCAGCCTTGTGTATGGCCTTGAACGCCTGATCTGAAGGCGACACCATGCTCATCCCTCTCCGCCCCGGTGAACTGCAACGGCTGATCCCAGCCGTTGCCACCGGCAATCAGTTCCGCTTTGCCCTCGGCAACCCCCAGGAGGTGCTGCAGCGCCTGATGATCGCCGCCATCGGTGGGGTGATCACGTTCCTGATCTACAACCAGGCGCAGCTCGGCAGCCGCTGGGGCCCCGTCTGGCTGGTGATCAGCGTTGTGTTCTTTCTGTATGTGCTTTGGGGCCCGATCGTTCAGGCCGGCCAGCGCAACGCCACCCTGCGGCGATATCCCGCGGCTGCCCTGTTTGAGGGCGAGGTGGCGGACGTGATGACGCGTGAGCGGGTGGAAAACCGCCACGAGCAGGCCGACAGCCGAGGGCAGCTGGAACTCGTGGAGAACCGACGCACCTGGATGCTGCTCGAACTTGAAGACGAGGAGGGTTACCTCGGCAGGGTGGCCTTTCCGATGGAGAAGAAGCACCAGTCGATCCGCCGCGGCAGCCTGATCCGCTGCCTGGTACTGAGCGAGCGCAAGGATTTCTCAAAGATCGGAGCCCTCAGCGATGCCTGGCTGCCGGGCATGCGGATGTGGGTTGGCGAGTACCCCTTCCTGCTCCGTCCCGCCTTTGAGGAGCTCTGCCAACTCCGCCTGAACAGCCGGCGTTGAACAGCCGACGTCGAGCAGCCACTGCTGAACATTTCTTAAACGTGGTTTACACTTCTTATTAATCTAACGGCGGCATCGATGTCCCAGTCCTCTCCCACCACTCCTGTTGTGCGCGGTGCACAGGTCACCACGGAAGACGGCGGCCGCCTCAACGCCTTCGCCACGGAACCCCGCATGGAAGTGGTTGAAGCAACCCAGGGTTGGGGTTTCCACGATCGCGCCGAAAAGCTGAACGGCCGCATGGCCATGCTCGGTTTCATTGCCCTGCTGGCCACTGAGTTGGCCCTGGGTGGCGAATCCTTCGTTCACGGGCTGCTCGGCCTGGGCTGATCGCCTCGCGCTGGATCGGGATGGGTGGCCAGACTCCCTGAATGGCTCCATCCCCTCCAGAGATTCATGTTTTGGGCGCTGGCCCCACCGGCGCCCTCACAGCTCTTGCCCTCGGCCTCCGTGGTCATGGCGTGGTCCTGTTTGACCCGTTAACGGCATCGGAACTTCAAGCCAGAAGTCGGGCGTACGCCATCACACACTCCAGCCGCCGACTGCTGACCAACCTGGGGCTTTGGCACGGCCTGCGCGATGCCTTGGTGCCGTTCCGTGACCTGGATTTGCGGGACGGGGCCACCAACGACCGCGTTCTCTTCGGCCAGGAGGACCTGGCAGCAGCCAATCGACACCACGACGGCATTGGCTGGATCCTCGATCACCGACCCTTGATGAAGCTGTTGCTGGCTCGGCTGGAGGCCAATGGCAACGTGGTGATGCACTTGGCCGAACCATGCCCTGATCCAAGCGCTGATGCTCTGATCGTGGCGGCTGATGGACCGCGCTCCCCCACACGAGAGGCCTGGGGCATCCGTCACTGGGGCATCCGCTATCGCCAGGGGTGTCTCACCGCCAAGGTTGTCCTGCGGGGACTCCCCCACGACAGAGCCTGCGAGTTGTTTCGCCCGGAAGGCCCTCTCGCCGTTTTGCCCTTGGGGCAGGGCAGGTTCCAGGTGGTGTGGAGTGCACCCTGGCAGCGTTGCCAGCAGCGCAGCACGTTGCAGCGCAGTGCCTTTCTCGATCAGCTGGCCGCTGTTCTGCCGGAGGGGATTGAACCGGATTTCCTTCTGGATCAACCCCGAGCCTTCCCCCAACAATGGCTGCTGGCTCGCCGCTTTCATCGTGGACGGGGCGTGCTGATCGGCGAAGCGGGCCATCGCTGCCATCCCGTGGGAGGCCAGGGGCTCAATCTCTGCTGGCGTGATGTGGAAGGGTTGCTGCGCGCCGTGGAGCGGGGCGGCAGCGCCACAACAATCGCTCGGCGCTACGGGATGAGCCGCTGGCTCGATGTGCTCCAGGTGGGTGTGGCGACGGATCTTCTGGTGCGGGTGTTCTCCAACCGCCAACCACTGTTGCTTCCCCTGCGGCACTTTGCATTGCTGCTGCTGAAACAGTTTTCTGGGCTGCGCCAGCTCAGCTTGCGGGCCATGAGTGACGGCCCCATGCAGCTCTGGCGGGCCTTGCCAAACTGAGCCAAGCGCGGGTCGCGACCATGGTGATGTCCAGCCAGCGGCAACCCCCAGCAACGGACGCCTTGCTGCAATTTCTTCAGCGGCGTTTGGGGTTGAGTCCAAGCGCCATGGAGCTGGGGCAACGCCAGGCGGAACTGGAACAAGCCCCCCTCCCGATCGTGCTGTGGAGCTTCGGGTTGTTGAGTTTGCAGCAGTTGGAAGACGTCTTCGACTGGCAGAACACTCAGCCGTAACGCAACAACGCTTCTACGGGTTGGCCTGCGGGCAAGGCCTGACGGCCTCCGAGCCCCTCAAGCTCGATCACAAAGGCAAAGCCCACAAGGCAACCGCCAGCCTGCTCCACCAGTTGTCCCGTCGCCGCAGCCGTGCCACCGGTGGCCAGCAGATCGTCCACCACCAGCACCCGGGGTGAATCCTCAAATGCATCGGCTTGAATCTCCAGCCGATCAGTGCCGTACTCCAGGGCGTAGTCCAGGCCCACCACCTCACCAGGGAGCTTTCCGGGCTTGCGCACAGGCACGAAGCCAAGCCGTCGGTCGCTGGCCAAAGGTGCCCCAAAAATGAATCCCCGGGATTCGATCCCCACGATCAGATCAGGCTTCACCTGGTCGCAGAACGCACCCAGCTGGCGGATCACCTCGGCCATGGCCTCAGGCGACCGCAGCAGGGGGTTGATGTCTCGAAACAGAATTCCAGGCTTGGGAAAATCTGGAATTGAGCGAATGTGCGACTGAAGATCCAAATCCAGGTGACGCAATGGCGGTGCCCCTGGCATCATCGCAGCCATGACTGAAGCTCCAGCCCCCAGCGCACCCACCGACGGCGCGCGTCTCAGCCGGCGGGGCGTCGAGCGTCTCGACCTGTTGCTGCTGACCATTGAGGCTCTTGATCTCAATGGTGGCGAGGCGATGGTCTGGACCAGCCAGCAGATGGGCCTCCAGGCGCAATTCCCCAACCGGGTTGAACTCTGGAAGCGGCGCTGTCATAACCCGCTTCGGCGCACCACCCGGCGGGACCAGCTCGACCCGGTGGATGCCGAATCCCTGATCTGTCTGGTGTGTGCCATGGCAGATCGGCTCTACCCCATGCTCCACCAACTCCTCTCGAGCCGCGAACCGGAGCAGCTCACCCAACAGCGTTGGCAGTTGTTCCACGAGCGCCTGCGAGACCTCATCGAAGAGCGAATGAATCCGCGCCGGGAAGCCGTTGTTCGCCTGCTCACCATGGAGCCGGCTGGCCCTTTGCACCGCCAGCTGATCAGCACCCTGGCGTTCTGCGCAGGCCCAGGTGGAATCGATCGACTCCGCGCAACCCTGCTCGACCCCACGCCATAGGCCGACCATGTTGAAAACGACATACCAATACGAACAGACCGCAGCACGGCTGGTGGTGGAAGGCTTTCCCGACCTCTCCGCCGGACAGTCCAATGAGGCGATCGGCATCCTGTCGTCCTGGCGGCTGCAGTTGATCGGAGCACCGGAACTGGAAGGAACCCGGGATCATCTCGAGGCTCTGATGGCAGCGGTGATGCCCTACGCCAGGCATCGCTTGTCCGGCGTGCAGCGCCGCTTTGGCCTGGAAGACGGTTTTGTGAGCATCGCGCCGGATCAAGCCAACCATCGGCTGGAACTGCGCAGCAGCCGAGAGGGCGTCGAGCCGTTGCAGCTCAAACTCGATGACGCCGAACTGGCTGATCTGGTGCGTTGCCTCGATCGCTTGCGGCTCGACAACCGGGTGAAGCTGACCTGGACGTTCCCCGAGGACCGCCCGTTGAAGCATCAGGAGATCGTCGATCGCATTCCTCTGCAGAAACGCCTCGGACCACCCCTCCTGGCTGGGGTTGCTCTGGCGGCATGCACCATCGCCACCGCCTGGCTTGTTCCTCTGCCCCAGGGAACCAAGGAGACATCGCCAGCACCGGCACCGGTGGACAAGCCTGAAACGCAGTCCGACCGTTGACGTGCAGGAAACACGCTTCAGAATCGCCGCAGTGACGGCACCCTGATCACACCGATGCCATGAGGAAGGCGCGCCGAAGCAGTACACGCGATCAACGACGTGTCTTCCGCCCCCGTCGTCGCTTCCCCTATGGCCCCGTCCTGCGTCAGTTGACGATTGTTGTGCTGATGCTGGCTGCTGCCGCAGGGATTGCAGTGCTGCTGAATCAGCTGCCCCAGCAGGTGGACATCATGCTGCTGCTGAGCAAGGCCATTGATGACCTGATCGGCGGCGTTCAGCAACTGCTGGAAGCCATGCTCGGGCTCGCCGCCATCGTGCTGATCGCTGCCATCGCGCTTCTGGCGGGCATCCTCTTGCTTGGTGCACTCTGGAGGTTGATTCGCATCATCCGCCTGGTGGTCTCTCCCCCCACTCAAGGCAGGCGCTGAGGCGGCGCCAGCGAGCGCTGATGGTTCCACAACTCCTCAAGGGTCACGCTTCCATCCCGATCACCATCCAAAGCATTGAAATTGAGACTGATCCAGGGAATGCGCTTGGCTTCCTGACGATTCAAGCGATGGTTCTGGTCGAGGTCGGCCTTTCGGAAATGGCGCTTCAGGCGTGGGCCACTGGGCGATGAATCCTGAAGACGCAGGTCCTTCAAGAGGAGATAGGAACGATTGTTCTGCCGCTTGAGCACACGGCTCAGGGCACGTCGACCCTGCACTTCCGAGGCATCCAATCGACCGTCTCCGTTGACATCCAAGCGGATGAACAGGGTTTCCATCCTGGTGCTGTAGACACGCATGGTCTTGTCGCCCGGTGCGGCCTGCAACGCCATCGAACTCAGCGCCAATGCCAAAGGGCCGAGCACACGGATGACGATTGGCGCAGTCATGCCACCAGCCTATGGAGCCTGAGCCGCTCTGACGATGACTGATGCATGACCGGCGGCTGCTGAGCTGTGACTGGGTCCTACCGAGGTGGGACAGAGGCCAATCCGCTTAATACCATCAGCCCATACGCTGATGGGCATGGCCAGGGACACCATGATCTGGGTGGTGGACGACGACCCGGAGCTGAGAAAGATGGTCGGCACTTACCTGATCGACCAGGGCTACGACGTGCGCAGCCTCTGCGATGTGAAGCAATTCGAGGCACGTCTGGAATGCCAACGCCCAGATCTGGTGGTCCTCGACTTGATGCTTCCCGGCGACGACGGATTGACGGCACTGCGGAGGCTTCGGGATGCCGGTGATGATCTACCCGTGGTGATGCTGACAGCGCGCGCCGATGGGGTTGATCGGATCATCGGCCTCGAACAGGGCGCCGATGACTATCTGGCCAAACCGTTCCTGCCCAGGGAACTGACGGCCCGAATTGAAGCCGTGCTCAGGCGGCGCAATGCCATGCCGGCGGGAACACCGGTGGAAGGTGGGGAATGCATCCGCTTTGGCGACAACCAACTGGATCTTTCCGCCCGCACCTTGCTGCAGAACAACCAGCCGGTGGTGATCACCAGCGGTGAGTTCAGCCTTCTGGCCGCTTTTGTGCGTCATCCCCATCGCCCGCTCTCGCGGGAACGCCTGATTGAACTGGCCCGAGGCCCGGGGAGCGACACCGACAGCCGCAGCATGGACGTTCAGGTGTCGCGGGTGCGCAAGCTGGTGGAACCGGATCCCACCCGCCCCCGTTACGTGCAGACGGTTTGGGGCTACGGCTACGTGTTCGTGCCAGACGGCACGCCGAGATCCCGCTGAGATGCCTCGTCAACGGGGACTGAGTAGAGGTCTGGCTCGCTTCGGTGCCTGGGGAACCGCCCTGCTGGCCTGTTGGATGCTGGCCCTGTTGCTGCTGCAGGCGCTGTTCGGCCGGCAACTGGAGCGGATTCAGACGCTGCAACTGGGGCGGGACCTGGCGTTGAACATCCGCCTGGCCGAATTGACCCTGGAGCGTTACCCCCCTGCACTGATCAGCGAACTGACCGGTCTGGAACTTCAAGTCAGCGAACGACCAGCAGCTCCAGGTCGAGAAACGCAGGCCTCGGCGCAGCGGCGCCAGGAGCTGAGGCAGGTGCTCTGCTCGCGGCTCTCGCACTGCCGTGTGCTCCGAGCTGCCCCCAGCAGGGCAGGCACACCAGAAGTGTGGATTGAACTGTTCTCTCCGCTGGAACCGGTCTGGCTGCGCACCCCCCTGCCCATGGCACGCGCCTGGCCGCCGCCACCAACACTGCTGCTGCTGGCCCTGGTGGGCGCTGTGGTGATGACCGGGGTGTTGTACCTGCTGCTGGATGTGGCCCGTCCTCTTCGCAAGCTTGAGGACGCGGTCTCTCGGGTGGGTGAAGACATCGACCGCGATCCTGTCCCCGAAGAAGGTTCAGCAGAAGTCCGCCGGATCTCCCGGCGCTTCAATGCAATGGTGAGCCGCCTGGCTGAGGGAGAAAAAGAGCGCGCCACGATGCTGGCTGGCATCGCCCACGATCTGCGAGCACCCCTCACACGGCTGCAGTTTCGTTTGTCGATGCCGGAGCTGAACGCCGAGGAACGAACCCGCTGCCAAAGCGATCTGGAGGCTTTGGGGCGCATTACAGGCCAGTTTCTGCTGTACGCCGGAGGCGGTGAGCGGGAGGAGTGCGTTGCCTGTCCGTTGGATCAGTGGCTGGCTGAAACCGTGGCGGGGCACCCGAAGGAGCAACTGAAGCTCGAGCTCAGTCCGATCCATTTACGGATTCGACCGGTTGCCCTCGGCCGCGCCGTGAGCAACCTGATCGACAACGCCTTCAGCCATGGCACCGCACCGGTTGTCGTTCGGCTGCGCAGGCAGGAAGCGGAGGTTGCCATTGAAGTGTGGGACCAGGGGCAGGGAATGCCCACCAATGCCTGGGAACGGGCCCTGCAACCTTTTCAGCGTCTTGATTCAGCACGAGGGCGTCAAGGCCATTGCGGCCTGGGACTGGCGATCGTGAACCACGTGGTTCGCACCCACGCTGGACGGCTCAGTTTTCGCCAGGAGAACGGCGATCCGGGCCGCTTTGCCGTGATCATCAACCTTCCACTGAATGAGACGAAAGAGCCAGACATTCCGTAAAAACCCGGTTGGGATCGTGCGGTCAGATGGCATCACTGGCAGAACTGAACTGGCGATCCACCTCAAGCATGAGCCAGTCCAGCGACCACGACATGACAGCCGTTCTCGAGGCCATCGATCACTACAGCGATGGCGATGTTGACCGTCCGCAGGAAATCATGGTGGAACTGCAGGAGGGGTTTTCCAACAAGCACAAACGGCTGAACAAAAAGGTCTACGAAAAAGAACTGGCCAAACTCCAGACGGAACTGGTCAAAATGCAGTACTGGGTGAAAGCCACCGGCTTTCGCATGATCATCCTGTTTGAAGGGCGAGACGCCGCAGGCAAGGGAGGATCGATCAAACGGCTGACGGAGCCCTTGAACCCAAGGGGATGCCGGGTGGTGGCCCTGGGCACGCCTTCAGAGCATCAGAAAAGCCAGTGGTACTTCCAGCGCTACGTGGAGCATTTTCCAAGTGCTGGAGAAATCGTTGTTTTTGACCGGAGCTGGTACAACCGCGCCGGTGTGGAAAAGGTGATGGGCTTCGCGACACGCGAACAGGTGGAGCAGTTTTATGTCTCGTGCCCACAATTTGAGCAAATGCTGGTGCAGGACGGAATCCTCCTTCTCAAATACTGGTTCTCCATCAACGATGACGAACAGGAGAAGCGTTTCCAGGAACGCATCGATAACGAAGAGCGTCGCTGGAAGATGAGTCCGATGGACATAGAGTCACGCAACCGCTGGGTGGAGTACTCGAAAGCGAAGGACACCATGTTTGCCAAGACGCATATTCCGGAAGCCCCATGGTTCACCGTGGAGGCCAATGACAAGCGCCGTGCCCGCTTGAATTGCCTGCGCCACATTCTCAGCAAGGTGCCCTATGAGGACATGACACCGCCACCCATCAAGATGCCCAAGCGCCCGAAGCAAGGAAGCTACAAACGGCCTCCTTTCAACGAGCAATTCTTTGTTCCCAACAACTATCCCTACAAGGACTGATCAAGCGAATCCTTCACAAACGATTGGCTTGTGAACCCAATCAACCCATCGATCTGCCGCCCTCAGGCAGACCGATGGGTTGCGATTAGGCCAAAGCCATTACAATCCATGCACTCCAAATCAATACGCAAACCAGCAGAACAAATAGATCAAAAGTGACATGCCAAACACCAACATCCCAATCGAGGTTTTGATCCGCATCCACTTTTTGTCCCACTTGTAGGGAGCCATCACCACGATTGTAAAAAATGTGAGAGCGGCATATACAACCAAGGTGTGCTTGGGATGTTCCTTGGCAACCAGCATGCTGACGCCATGCCAGAAGAAAGTCAGCATTGAGGCATAGGACGAAATCGCTCCGAGGTTGTAGAGCAACTCTTTGCGCTTTTTGAGTTGACCAGCAATCGATTGTTGAAGGCGCATCAGAGACAACAAAGGGGCGAGAACTTCAACGTAGCGATCGATCTTGCACCTCATATTCCGAGAAATACGGGGAGTGTCATCTGCAGCGGGCTGGAGTCCAGACAGCAGCACGCTTTAAGGTGAACAACCATCCAGTCCTGCAGGCTTTGCTCGGTTCCTGGCAAGTCCTAATGCGGTGTATCGCTAGCGCACTGTTCCTGGTGGCCCATGGTCTGCTGGTGCTGGAGCACATCACCATTGGGACGGCACTGCATGGGATTGCTGAGTTATTCCTTGCCCCCTGGGCCATCCGCCACAAAGCCTGGGACATCATCGTGATCGGACTGATTTTCTGCGTCTTCGACCTGTGGGGAACGCTGCGTCTGACCGGCGTGTTGGTCTAAAGCCCTTCAACCACTCAGCCGCTGGGACCAAAAACCAAACAGCTGCCATGACGACCAGAGGAACATCCCAAGAAAGACCCAGTTGAGCCAAGCCGGACGTCGGTCGTTTTCAAACATCTCTCAGGACAGCGAAAGGCTACACCTGACCTTATTGCCGAAACATCCATCACCTTGGCAATCCACGTGCTGGAGATTCACGGGTTGCTCCGTAGCAAGAGGGCTGACCACCAGGCCCTTTGGCGATGAACAGAGTTGCAGCATCAGAGCGCCCACACATTCACGATTCGCATCAGAACACCGACATCCACAACCAACATCTCTAACTTCAAAAAATCCCAGCCGTCCACTGCCCGCCATGGTCATGCGATCCACCATGAAGGCAGCACTGCTCATGGTGGTGCTGAGCCTCAGCGGATGTGGCACCAAACCAACCAAGACGTTTCTCTCGATCCAGACCAGCCGAATCGAGACCACAACGTTTTCCCCTGAGATTGAAGCAATCAGTCCACTGGAATCCACCAGCAATGTGGCCGTGAAGCCCCAGATCGACGGCACCGTCGTTCAGATCCTGGCCACCGCTGGACAAGAGGTGAAAGCGGGTCAAGTGATCCTGGTGCTGGACAACATTCAACAGAGTGCTGCCCTCGACGCTGCCCGGAGCGAAGCCCGTAAAGACATCCTCAATGCTGAACGCTACGAGTACCTCTACGAGCAGGGTGCCGTCTCCGCGAAAGAGCGGGATCGCTACGCAACAGCAGCCGAGCAGGCCAAAGACGACGCCCGCTCCGATGCCGCCGAGCTGGGCTACAAATTTGTACGGGCGCCGATCGATGGGGTGATCGGTGATCTGGATTCGGTGAAGCTCGGCGACTACGTCAAAACCGGGCAGACGATCACCGGAATTGTCGACAACTCCATCCTGTGGACGCTGATGGAGATTCCCGCATCCAAGGCCTCGGCGGTGAAGGTAGGCCAAACGGTGAAGCTGGTGTCTCAGACCGCACCACCGGTGAGCGGTGAGGGCAAGGTGAGCTTCGTGTCGCCCTATTACGCGGTCAGCGGCAGCACCAACGCCCCCAACACGCTGATGGTGAAAGCGGAGTTTCCCAACCTCACCGGCAAGCTCAAAACCGGCCAGTTCGTTGCCTCCAAAATCATCACCGGCAGCCAATCCAGCCTGGCGGTGCCGGTGCAGGCCGTGATGATGCAGGCGCAACAACCTTTTGTTTACCGGGTTGTTCCCCTGAACAAGGCCCTTCCGAAGATCAAGGTCTCCCCCAATGCCTCAGAGCAAGCGATCAAAAAGCTCGAGCGCCTGCCGGGAGACACCCCGATCGTGGTGCAGACCAAGGTGCAGCTAGGCGATCTTCAGAACAATGCCTACCCCGTGAAATCTGGGCTGAAAGCTGGTGATCAAGTGGCGATCAGCAACACCAGCCGCCTGCGCAGCGGGATGCCAGTGCATGTGAAAACCGGAGCGAACTGAACCGATGTCTTTCTCCGACAACTTCATCAAGAAGCCTGTTCTCACAACGGTTTGCAGCATCCTGATCGTGCTGGTGGGACTCATCGCGATCCCCACCCTGCCGATCGCCAACCTGCCCAACATCGCCGATCCGCTGATCCAGGTGAGCGCGGTGTACGGCGGCGCCAATGCCGAGGTGACTGAGCAGGCGGTCACCAACCCGATCGAGCAGCAGATCAACGGGGTGCCCGGAGTGTCTTACATCGCGTCGACCAGCGACATGACGGGCTCCAGCTCGATCAACGTCTATTTCGATCAAACCACCGACATCGATATCGACCAGGTCAACGTGCAGAACCGCGTCTCCCTGGCGATGCCGCAGCTGCCCGATCAGGTTGCGGCTACTGGGGTCTCGGTGAAACAGAGCAACCCCTCAATCCTGCTCGCCTACGAAATCAGCTCCTCGGAAGGCCAGTACGACGCCGCTTACCTCAATGGCCTGGTCTACGAGCAGCTCTACTACCCCCTGTCGCGTGTTGAAGGCGTGGCCACGGTGAGCGTTTTCGGTGGGGCTAATCCCGCCTTCTGGCTGTTTGTCGACCCCGACAAACTCGCCGCAAACAAGCTCACCGCACAAGACGTTCTCAACGCGGTGCAATCCCAGAACAGCGTGGCGGTGGGGGGCCTGGTCGGAGGGCCGCCGGCATCAGGCGATCAGGCCTACACCTACCCGATCGTGGTGGAGAACAACGGCAACCTCACCTCCCTGGAGGACTTCAACAACCTGATCGTCAACCGTTCCCCCTCGGGCAACCTGCTGAAGCTCGAGGACGTGGGAGAGGTGCGCTACGGCACCAACAGCTTCGCTGTACAGGGCATCGACAAGAACGGCCATGAGGCACTGACTCTTGCGGTGTATCAGACCCCCTCCAGCAACGCCCTGGATGTGTCCAATGCGGTAGTGGAACAACTCAATGACTTCCGCTCCCTCGTGCCTCCCGGAGTGACGGTGAACCAGATCTATGACATCGGCCAGTTCATCGAGGCGTCGGTGGATGGGGTGATTGACGCCCTGGGCCTGGCGATCGTGCTGGTGCTGGTGATCCTGTTTCTGTTCCTGCAGAACTGGCGCGCCACCGTGGTGCCCAGCCTGGCCATCCCGATCTCCCTGATCGGCACCTTCGCCTTTCTCAAGGTATTCGGCTTCTCGATCAATCAACTCACCCTGCTGGGGTTGGTGCTGGCCACAGGCCTGGTGGTGGACGACGCCATCGTGGTGATTGAGGCGGTGTCCACCAACATCGAGCAGGGGATGAAACCCCGTGAGGCGGCCCTGGCCTGCATGGGCGAACTGTTTGGTGCCCTTCTGGCCACAGCCCTAGTGCTGATGGCGGTGTTTGTTCCCGTGGCCTTCTACCCCGGAGGCATCGGCATCATCTACAAGCAGTTTGCGCTCACGATCGCCTTCTCCATCGCCATCTCGGCCTTCAACGCCCTGAGCTTCTCGCCGATGCTCTCGGGCTTGATCCTGCCCAGAGAAAAACCGGCCGAACCACGGGGCCGCGCCTGGATCGTGGTGGGCGTGATTGTGGGGCTGGCCTTTGGACGGTTCAGCGCTGCGGCCTTTGGCAGCTGGACCTACCTGGCTGGCGTCGGCATCGGAGCACTGGCAGGGGCCAACCTGCCCAGGATCTTCACGGCGTTCAACACCGGCTTTGACCGCCTGCAACGGGCCTACGCCGCCCTGCTCACCCGGTTGATCGCCCTGCGCCAACTGATCCTCGGCGGATTGGCCGTTGGCATCATGCTCACCGGCTTCGCCTTCACCGCCCTGCCCACCGCCTTCATCCCCGATGAAGACCAGGGCTACGGCCTGGGCATTTTTCAGCTGCAAAACGGCGCTTCCCTGGTGGAAACAAAACAGCTCGGCATGCAGATCGCCAAGGTGCTGAGTGAAGAAGATGACGTGGCCAACGCCTCGATCATCAACGGCTCCGGCTTCAACGGCTCCAGCCCCGACCAGGGCATCTTCTTCTTCGGGCTCAAGCCCCTTGAGGAGCGCAAAGGGGCTAGCCACAGTTCCGACGCAATCATCAAGCGGCTGAACGCCAAGCTGATCCAGCTGAGCGAGGGCCTGGCAAGAGCATCAGGCCCGCCAGCGGTGCCCGGCTTCTCCCCTCAGGGGGGTTTCTACTTCCAGTTCAACGACCTCAGCAATGGTCAATACAACCTCAATGAACTCTCGGATCTGGCTGATCAACTGATCAAGGAAGGCAGTGCCAGTGGGGATTTCTCCACGCTCTACACCCAGTTCAACCCAAGCTCACCCGCGGTCGGGCTGTCGATCAATCGCGAGGTGATAGGGGCGCTGAACGTCGACTATCAGGAGGCGATGGACACCATCGCTGCCCTCACCGGCGGCAACTACTCCGGTCTCACCTACGAAAGCGGTCAGGTGCGCAACATCTACGTGCAAGGCACACCGGATCAACGCCAGAGCATCAACGACGTACTCAGTTACTACGTGCGAGATCGCGAGGGAGGGCTCGTGCAGGTATCTCAGTTCGCCGATGCCGAGCTGAGCAGCGCTCCACCGGTGATCAGCCATTACAACCTCAACCGAACGGTGCTGATCCAAGGGGTGGAAGCCATCGGCAAGAGCAGTGGTCAGGCCCTGGCCAAAATTCAAGCGCTGTTCAATGCCGCCGACTTCACCAACATCGGCTCCGCCTTCACCGGGTTAGCCGCGTTGCAGCTGTCCGCCGGCAACGCCAGCGTGCTGGTTTTCGGGCTGGGTGTCCTGATTGTGTACCTGGTGCTGTCAGCCCAGTACGAGAGCTACATCACGCCCGTAATCATTTTGGCCACTGTGCCTCTGGCCATGCTCGGCGCCCTGGCCTTCCTGGCGATGCGCTCCATCGATCTGAACATCTATGCCCAAGTTGGCCTTGTGACCCTGATCGGCCTCGCCGCCAAGAACGGCATCCTGATCGTGGAGGTGGCCGAGCAGAAACTCGAGCAAGGTCTGAGCATCACAGAAGCGGCGGTGCAGTCCGCCGAATCACGACTGCGGCCGATCCTGATGACCGCGATCGCTGCCCTGGCGGGCTTCCTGCCGCTGGTGGTGGCCAATGGCGCCGGCGCTCACAGCCAGCAGTCGCTTGGCACCGTGATCTTTGGAGGCTTGGTGGTGGCGACAGTGTTGTCGCTGGGCGTCGTGCCCCCTGTGTATGTGTTGGTGAAAAACCTCGAACAGCATCTGTTCAAACCGATCAGCTGATCTCGTTGGTCATCAATGCCGCAGACGAAGCATCACTTCGCCGAAGAGCTCCAATCGGCGGAACGAAACGACACATTGGCGCCACCACTGCGTTTCAGATCGTGCATGCCCTCCAGCTGGTTGTACACCGAAAGCAGCTGCCGGCGCATGTGGTCGGTATGAGGCAGATCAGCGATCAAACGCAGCACATCCTCCAAGGATCGTTTGGCATCGATCACCAAACGACAATCGGGGCTGCCAGGCTCGTCACGCATTAGTTCAGAATCGAATGCATCCATTCAGCAGAAAATCTCCGCTCGCGGGTGTCTGAATCCCTACCAACGCGGCGATATTCAGCAGAAATTCAGAGTTTGCCCCCGTCCTATCCATCGCCCATGCCTCGATCAAGTGGCGTTTCGCACAGCCGGCAGTCTGAGGCTGCTAAGCCAGGACAACAACATCAGCAGGGATGAAGCGCCAAGACAGGCCTGCATGCCCGCGGCTTCGGTTTTGCCGAGCATGAACACCGCCCCCGAGAGCAAGGTTCCCACCAAGCGTCCGGCAGCATTGGCCATGTAATAGAAGCCCACGTTGAGGCTGACGCTCTCCGCATCGGTATAGGCCAACACCATGTAGGAGTGAATCGATGAATTCATTGCGAACACCACTCCGAAGGCGGCAAGGCCAGCGGTGATGGCGACGGCCACATCGGCTTCACGCCAAAGAGCAACTGCGATCAGGGCGGGAATGGCGGTAAGCAGAGCACTCCAGAACTGCACAGCAGATGCTCCCGGGGACGCGGTCCGCCCCCAGAGACGTCTGAGGCCAGGCGCTGATCCCTGGACGATGCCGTAGCCAATCACCCACAGACCGAGAAAACCACCGATCTCCCAGAAACTCCAGCCCAGGGAGGCCTCAAGGAACACGGGCAAGGCCACCACGAACCAGACATCCCGGGCACCAAACAAAAAGAAGCGCGCCAGAGACAACACGTTGATGCCCTGGGATTTGGAGAACAGCGACGAAAAGGCCGGCTTGGACTTCATCTTCCCGATCTCCCCAGGCAGCACCAGGGTGAGCAGAAAGGCCAGAGCAAGACCTGCCGCCATCCAGCCCACGGCAGCATTGAAGCCAAAGGCGGTGAGCAGCACCCCACCGAGAAAGAACCCCACACCCTTGAGGGCGTTCTTGGAACCCGTGAGGATCGCCACCCACTTGAACAACTGCTGCTGCCCCTGCTGCTGATCCTCCGGAGTTTCCGGAACCACCGTCTTGATGGCGCTCTTGGCACTCATCTTGTTGAGGTCCTTGGCGATGCCGCTGATGGCCTGAGCGGCCATCACGTAGATCACGCTCAACAATTTCGGCCAACTGGCGGCAACGGGCATCAGCATCAACAACGCAAGAATCTGCAGCAGCGTCCCCACCCAGAGGGTTAGACGAAGCCCGTAGCGGGCACCGATCCAACCGCCGTAGAGATTGGTGACCACCCCGAACAACTCATAAAAGAGAAACAGAAAGGCGATCTCGAGGGTGGTGTAGCCGAGTTGATGGAAGTGGAACACCACCAACATCCGCAGGGCCCCATCGGTGAGCGTGAAGGCCCAGTAGTTGGCGGTGACAATGCCGTATTGCTGCAGAGGGGAGAGCTTCATCCGTCCAGATCAACCACGTGGCAGGTGAGATCGGCCATGCGGCAGCTGTAGCCCCATTCGTTGTCGTACCAGGCAAACACCTTCAACTGGTTGCCATCGACAACCATCGTCGAGAGGGCATCGACAATCGAGCTGCGGTTGTCGTTGGTGTAATCGCAAGACACCAACGGGCGTTCCTCGTAACCCAGGATTCCCTTCAGAGGCCCTTCCGCAGCTGCTTGGAACGCAGCATTCACCTGCTCCACCGTGACGCTCTGCTTGAGCTCGAACACCGCATCGGTGAGCGATCCATTCAGCAGGGGAACACGAACGGCATGACCGTTGAGCTTGCCCTTCAGCTCAGGGAAGATCATCGCGATCGCCTTGGCCGAGCCGGTGGTGGTGGGAATAAGTGAGCTGAGCCCGGAGCGCGCCCGGCGCAGGTCGCTTTTGAAGGAATCGATCGGCACCTGGGTGTTGGTGATGTCGTGAATGGTGGTGATCAGGCCGTGCTCGATGCCGAAGCTCTCGTGCACCACCTTCACAACAGGCGCCAGGCAGTTGGTGGTGCAGGAGGCGGCCGTCACCAACTTGTGGCGCGCCGGTTCATAGAGGTGGTGATTGATCCCGTAAACGATGTTGAGCGCGTCCTCACCGGCAACCACACCCTTCACGGGACAGGCCACCACCACCCGTTTGAGGCCCAGCTGATCGAAATAGGGATTGAGCGTCTCCGGCGTTTTGATCTTGCCGCTGGCTTCCAGCACCATCTCCACCCCCCGATTGCTCCAGGGCACGGCGGTGGGGTCCTTCTCGCTGGACCAGGTGAGTGCGGATCCCTCCACGCTGAATCCATCAGCACTGCTGGTGATGCCTCGATCCCAGCGACCATGCACAGAATCGAACTCCAGCAGGTGGGCCGCCGTTGCTGCATCGCCAGCGGGATCATTGACATGCACCAGTTCGATGCCGGGCCGTCCCCAGAGGACCCGAAACACCAGGCGACCAATCCGTCCAAAGCCATTGATGCCGATCCGCATGCGAGTTCCTTTGATCAATCAAATTATGTTGATCCAAACAGAGCGGGGGAAACTGCTCTTGTGATCCAGAACACCCTCAACCGGGAGCAGTCGAGGCAGCTGCTCAAAGCACTGGCCGACCCGATCCGTCTCGACGTGATCCATGCGCTGGCACAGGGGGAACGATGCGTCTGTGACCTCACCGGTGAGCTCAACCTCTCCCAGTCGAAGCTCTCGTTCCATCTCAGGGTGCTGCGAGAGGCGGGGCTGCTGACGGATCGGCAGAGCGGCCGCTGGATCTACTACCGCCTGCAACCGGACGCCCTGGCAGCCCTGGAAGCCTGGCTGGCCGAACTGCGCCTCCACTGCAGCCAGAGCGCTGCCCCCTGCCCGAGCTGACAATGGACCAACGGCTTTTCTTCCCGGCCACGGAACGCAACCGCGGCCCCATCGGAGATCTGCTGAAGCAGCTCTTGCCTGGCTCAGGAGCCGTGCTGGAACTGGCCAGCGGCAGTGGTGAGCACGCCGTCTGCTTTCAGCAGCGCTTTCCCCATCTGCACTGGCAGGCCAGCGATCCGGATCCAAACCATCGCGCCAGCATCAACGCCTGGATCCAGCACCAGGGTCTGAGCCAGGTGATGCCAGCAGCCCTCAACCTCGATGTTGAACACCGCCCCTGGCCCCTGCCACAGAACCTCCAAGGGGCCGTGAAGGCTGTTGTGTGCATCAACCTGCTGCACATCAGCCCAGCCAGCTGCACGGATGCCGTGCTCGAGGAATCCGCCCTGTTGCTGCCCAGCGGAGCCCCCTTGATCATTTATGGCCCATTCAGGCGCAATGGTGCTCACACCAGTGCAAGCAATGCCGCCTTCGACCAATCCCTCAGGGAACGCAACCACCAATGGGGATTGCGGGAGCTGAATCACGTAACAGCCATCGCCGCCAAGGCTGGCTTCAACACCGAAAACGTGATCTCCATGCCCGCCAACAATCTGACTTTGGTGTTTCAGCGCGCTTGAGCCCCATCTCGCTTGCCAGCGTCTGAAAGGCCGTCGACAATCACGCGGTATCTCCGGTGTGAGCGATGGATCTGACTGATTTCTTAGCGAAGCTGCTGATCGGTTCAGCCATCACTCTGACACTGGCGTTTCTTTGTAAGACAGTTTTTCCTCGGTTCACCAAGCGAAGCAAAACCGACTTCGACGACTTTGTGCTCAATGCCTTCGCCGCTTCGGTGGTGCCTTTCGGCTTGATGGTCACGCTGATCCTTGCTCAGGATGATTTGGGCTTGCCCAACAACATTGCAAGGGCTTACGACACATCGCTGCGCATTGTTGGCACGATCATTCTGATTCGGTTGGTCAACCGAATCGGAGCGCGATTCCTTTTCGGATTGGTGCGCCGTGCAGGCGCGGATGATCTTCAACAACTGCTCCAAAGCCTGCTCCCGCTGCTGAAAACCGTGGTGTGGGCGATCGGCACCTTGGTGCTGCTGCAGAGCCTGGGCGTGAAGATGACGGTGATCTGGGGTTTGCTCAGTGCCGGCGGCATCGGCATTGGCTTGGCCCTGAAAGAACCGGCCCAGGAATTGTTCGCCTACCTGATGATTCTTCTGGACAAGCCTTTCACCGTTGGGCAATTCATCACGGTGGGCTCCACCTCGGCAACGGTGGAACGCATCGGGGTTCGCTCCACCCATCTGCGCAGCCTGCGCGGCGAACAAGTGGTGATGAGTAACTCATCCCTTACAGGCTCCACCATCCTCAATTTCGCTGAAATGGCGCAACGCCGGATGATCTATTCCATTGGCGTCACCTACAGCACATCGCTCGAGCAGATGAAGGCAATCCCGACGATGGTTCAGGCCGTGATCGACGCTCAGGCCCACAGCACCTTCAACCGCTGCCACTTCACCGAATTTGCTGATTCAAGCTTGAATTTTGAACTGGTTTATTACATTGACACCCGCGATTTCACGGTCGCTCTGAACGAGCAGCAAGCCATCAACCTCGGAATCATGGAGGCCTTCGCCCAAGCAGGCATCGACTTTGCCTTCCCAAGCAGAACGCTCTACTTGGAGGGAGATTCACTCGCCGGCAAAGCCTCCTGAGCCGTCGGCACAGCTGAGCGCCAAACAACACCCCCGATCAACAGGGCCAAGGCCGCCACAGCAGCGGTGAAGGGGATCAGACGACGACGATCAGAACTGGAAGCAAGGGCGATCGGGCTGGAGAGGTTGTCGCGTCGTGACGCCAGAAATGCGCCCTGCCGGCAGCGGGTGCACACCGTGTTGGTGACGCCTGCACTCTTCAACTTGAAGCCGTAACGCCCCGGAATCTCAACGGGTGTTCCACAGCTGGAACAAGGGAGAGAAAAAACTGCCATGGGGAATCTGCCCTCAATTCAGATCTATCACCCCGGTTTCACTCCAACGGAACGTCTCCCGTGGCACAAACAGAACCCCAGCAGAGGCTGTGGTCCGCCGTCCAGAAGGGTTGCACCGCCCGCCAGTCCGCGCCCTCACCAACCCGCATCATCATCTGGCCGCTGCCGTCATGGACAAATTCGACGCGCTGCTGCTTCCAGGTCAACACCCAGCTCTCTCCAGGACTGGACGCCACCATCCGACAGGGACTCCAGGCCTGCTGCGCGATCCGGCAGCGCATCGAAGCCGCTGCTGCTGAGCTTCCAGCTGCAGAGCTGCCCATCAGCAGCAGAGCCGCGGTCCAGAGCTGAATGCGAAACACAGACACAGACTCGGAAGCACGCTGGCGAAAGGCCTCCTTTTCACCATGGGGCCGGGCGATGGTCACGCCGTTGAGGCGCACCGGATCTCTTCAGGGTTTGGTGTCTGTCAGGATTTGATCAGACCAGTTGCTGATCGTGCCGCGTTTTCAAGCCCGCGTCCTCGTGCGTCTGCGCCCCTCCGTACTCGATCCAGCCGGAGAAGCCGCGCGTGGTGCCGCTGAACGACTTGGGGTGGAAGGCCTCAGCAAGCTGCGGATCGGTAAAGCCGTTGAAATGGAGATTGAGGCTTCTGATGAGGCCGAGGCCCGCCGCAGGTTGGAACTGCTCAGTGATCGCTTGCTGGCCAACCCGGTGATCGAAGACTGGAGCCTGGAGCTGGAGCAGTCATGAGCATCGGGGTCATCGTTTTTCCCGGCTCCAACTGCGACCGGGATGTGCAGTGGGCGACCGAGGGTTGCCTTGGAATGAGCACGCGTCGGGTCTGGCATGAGGAAACCGACCTCAGCGGCTTTGATGCCATCGTTCTGCCGGGCGGGTTCAGCTATGGCGACTACCTGCGTTGCGGCGCCATTGCCCGCTTCGCACCAGCCCTGCAGTCCTTGATCGACTTTGCCGCCGAGGGCGGTCGCGTGCTCGGCATCTGCAACGGATTTCAGGTGCTCACGGAACTGGGCCTGCTCCCCGGTGCCCTCACCCGGAACCGGGATCTGCACTTCATCTGTGAAGACGCACCCCTCAAGGTGGTGAGCCAGCGCACGGCCTGGATGCAGGGGTACAACAACGGGGCCCTGACCCTGCCGATCGCCCACGGTGAAGGCCGCTACCAGTGCAGCGATGACACGCTCAAACAGCTGCAGGACGACGACGCCATTGCCCTGAGCTACGGCAACAACCCCAACGGGTCGGTGTCCGACATCGCAGGCATCACCAATGCCAGCGGCAGCGTTCTGGGCCTGATGCCCCACCCCGAGCGGGCCTGTGATCCTGCCACGGGAGGAACCGACGGCCGGCGCATGCTGGAGGCCCTGCTGGGCTGATGCCAACCCGCCGGACGCTGCTGATCTCAGGGGCATCCACGATCATCACGGCTCTGCTCTCCCCCAGGGCCATGGCGGCCCAGCGCAGGCTGAAACCCTTGAAACCTGGATCACGCATCCGCGCCGTGAACCCCGGCACCTGGATGGATCCGGACACGGACCTCCAAGCTTTGCGCGAACGCTGTGATCAACAGCAGTGGCATCTGGAGATTCCCGCAGCCGTCACCCGTCAATGGCGCTATTTCTCAGGAACCGACCAGGAACGGGTTGAAGATCTGAGGTCAGCCTGGAACGATCCAACGGTGGATGCCGTGTTGACCCTTGGCGGGGGCTGGGGGGCCGCCCGCGTGCTCGAAGCCGGTTTTCGTTTTCCGCGCCATCCCAAATGGAGCCTGGGGTTCTCCGACACCAGCTCCCTGCTGCTGGCCCAGTGGGCCGCTGGCCTGCTGGGGGCCATCCATGGATCCAGCGGCGGCACAGAGGCGCAATGGCAACGCACGGTGGACTTGCTCTGTGGCCGTCCGGTGGCGCCCCTGCTGGGCGAGCCACGACGGCGGGGGATCGCGCGCGGACCCTTGGTGGTCACCAACCTGACCGTGGCGACCCACCTGATCGGCACGCCCTGGCTTCCCTCCCTGAAGGGGGCCATCCTGGTGCTGGAAGATGTGGGCGAAGCGCCCTACCGGGTTGATCGGATGCTGACCCAATGGCGCAGCGCAGGCCTGTTGCAGCAGTTGGCGGGGGTGGCCTGCGGCCGCTTCAGCTGGGCTGAAGACGACATCCTTCCCGGCGATTTCACGATGGACGAGATCCTGGAGGAACGCCTGGGCGATCTGGGCATTCCGCTGGTGCTGAATCTGCCGCTGGGCCATGGACGGCCCAACCAGGCCTTGCCCCTGGGAGCGCAGGCACAGCTGGACGGCAAGCACGGCCTGCTCAGCCTGATGGCCTGATCGCAGGCTGAAACCGTGGTGCGTCTGGGCCTTTGCGGCTAGCGATGGAGTAGTGCAGCCTCACCCCCATGGCCGACCTCACCATCGCGAACACAGTGTCCGATCTGATCCAGGGGGACATCCGCGAGCATCTGCCGCTGGAACGGATTCCTCTGAAAGGCGACGTGCTGGGGCTTGGCACCACCTCAAGTTTGGAGAACGGGGAACTCAGTTTTCTTCGCAACGCTTCCGGTAACTCGGACATCTGGCGATGCATCGCCCACAACGGCAGCATCGTCCGGCTGCAACCGGGCGATGGCAGCGGTCATTTTCCTTACGTCTGCTTCACCGGGAATGTCACGGCCCTTCGTCACCCTGTGGAGCTGGGCCCGCTTCAACAGATGAAGCATCGGCCGATCCAAGAGGTGATCAGCAAAGCGATCGAACAGGAACGCCAGCGCGGGGCCCTGGAAGATGCACCCATTTACGGCATCCGCCTGCTGGCCCAATGGGACGAGCTGGTGATCACCGTCGCTTCGAAACTCTGCATGGGGCAACAACGCCGCAACCAAGAGTTTTCGAGTGATTCAAGCGACGGGAGCCAAGCTGAGATGAGCATCTACGACATGCTCCAGCACTACCGTCTGGCGCCGCTCTCGCCTGAGCAACCCGAGGGGCCCATCCATTATCTCGGCAGATCGATGCAATGGGATTGCTGTGGTTTCTTCGACCGTGAGCCGGAACGGGGGCGCGTCACCGTGCCCAAAGCCGGCGATCATCTGCATCTGCACGGCTGCAGCACCGATCTGGCCTATGGGGGGCATGTTCTCCACGATCACCCCAACACCCGCCTTGGAAGCATCGAACAGCTGGCGCTCTACCCACTGCAGACAATCGAGTCGCTCTGCAGTGATCTCGCCATCCAAACGCTCACCTATAGGGATGCGAAAATCCACTTCAGCGTCAGCAATGCCGGTGCCCTTGATGTGAGTGATGTGGGGGTGGCTGTGGTCGTCGACGATCGCTTCAGCGATCACCGCTACCTGCAGATCCCCTGGATGAGTGCGGGAGCAAGCGAGAGCTACAACCTTGCCTGGCCGCTCCCTCCCGGGCAGCACACCATCGCCGTGATCGCCGATCCCCAGGAGCTAGTAATCGAACCGCAGAACCGACGCCAAAACAATCGGATGGAACTGAAGGTCAACATCCCCTGAACAAGCCAGGTTCAGGGGCCGGATTCAGAGCCACAAAAAAGGGGGGCCTTTCGGCCCCCCGTGGATGTATCAATTGATCGTGATGATCAGGCAGCGACGGCAGCCTTAGGATCAAGAGCACCCTTGGCGTAGAGGCCGGCGTAGTAGGTGATGCTCTGCTGCTGGATCTTGCTGGCGTTGCCGGCAGCCCAAAACTGCTGGTAACGGTCCAGGCAGACCTGCTTCATGTACTTGCGAGCAGGCTTGTTGAAGTGGCGGGGGTCGAAGTTGGAAGGATCGGCCATGGCCGCTTCACGCACAGCAGCGGTGAAGGCGAGACGGTTGTCGGTGTCGATGTTCACCTTGCGCACACCGTTGCGGATGCCTTCCTGGATTTCCTCGACGGGAACGCCGTAGGTCTCGGGGATGGCACCACCGTGCTTGTTGATCATCTCCAGCCATTCCTGGGGAACGGAGGAGGAGCCATGCATCACCAGGTGGGTGTTGGGGATGGCTTTGTGGATCTCAGCGATGCGGCTGATGGCCAGCACTTCACCCGTGGGCTTGCGGGTGAACTTGTAAGCGCCGTGGCTGGTGCCGATGGCGATGGCCAGGGCGTCGCACTTGGTCTTGGCGACGAAGTCGGCAGCCTCAGCGGGATCGGTGAGCAGCATGTCCTTGGACAGCTCGCCCTCGAAACCGTGGCCGTCTTCGGCTTCACCCTTGCCGGTTTCCAGGGAGCCCAGGCAACCCAGCTCACCCTCAACGCTCACACCCACGGAGTGGGCGAAGTCCACCACCTGCTTGGTGACGTTGACGTTGTAGTCGTAGCTGGCGGGAGTCTTGGCGTCGGCTTCCAGGGAACCGTCCATCATCACGGAGGTGAAGCCGTTGATGGCAGCGGAGTAGCAGGTGTCAGGGGCGTTGCCGTGGTCCTGGTGCATCACCACGGGGATGTGGGGATAGGTCTCGGTTGCGGCCAGGATCAGGTGACGCAGGAAGATCTCACCGGCGTAGCTGCGGGCGCCGCGGGAGGCCTGGAGGATCACAGGGCTGTCGGTCTCGTCAGCCGCTTCCATGATGGCCTGGACCTGCTCCAGATTGTTCACGTTGAACGCAGGAATGCCGTAGCCGTTCTCAGCGGCGTGGTCGAGCAGGAGCCGAAGCGGAACAAGCGCCATGGATAAATCCTCGGAGGGTTGGGGTCGTCAAAGACGAATCGCCGGCAATTTTACCGCGTGTTACGCAAGATCTAATGTGCCGCCTGCTGCTTGATCGCAGGCCACACGACTGGCCACGCCCTCGGCCAGTCCAGGTAGCATCGGTTGCCCACAGCGAATGCTCTCGGCCCACCAGCCCAGCACCCTGGCCACAGGGGCGATGCGGCCATCCGCCCAGGTTTCCGGAAAGGCGAAGTCGGCATCGGCTTCCACGGCGCGGAAGGGCTCACCGAGCGGGGCGTGCTGGAGCTCAAAGCCATGGACGTAGTCCTTCTGGTTGGTGCTGCTGAGCAGCAGCGATCCCGACGACCCCACCACATCCAGGCAGAACCCGCGACCGTTGCGAGACACGGAACTGAGGCTGACCTGCGCCGGCACCGGCAGGTCCTGCCTCCCCTGCCAATGGGCCACGGTCTGCAGCAGCGACACATCGGGGGCATCCACAGCGGCCAGACCACCATCGGGGTGGGGGCGTTGCTTGATCGAAACGCTGTTCAGGGCCTGGACGGCCCCCAGGGGACCGATCAGCCAGGCCAGCATGTCCATGGCATGGGTTCCGAGGGCTCCGATCACGCCGCCGCCCTGATCCGCCTGGGCATACCAGTTCCAGCCGCGCTGGGGATCGGCACGACTGCCCATCAACCAGTCGAGCTTCACCAGCCAGGGCATGCCGACAGCACCGGCCTGCAGAAGGCGTGCAGCCTGCATGAACAGGGGAACAGCCCGGTATTCGTAGTCCACAGCTACTGAGAGCCCCCGTGCCAGGGCCAGCCGCTGCAGCTCCCGGGCTTGATCGGCATGCAGCGCGATGGGCTTCTCCAGCAGCAGGTGCTTGCCCGCCTCCAGGGCCCGACGGGCCAGGTCGAAGCGGGGTGCAGGGGGTGTGGCGATGATCACCGCATCCACCGCGGGATCAGCCAGCAGAGCATCCCAGTCGCTGAATCCCTTCAAGCCATGGGCAGCCGTGGCGGCATCCAAACGCTCCTGGCGCGGGTGCCAAAGCGCCACTGCCTCGAGATCAGTGGCTGCCGCAAGGGCCGGCAGGTGCACCTTCTCCCCGAAGCCGAGACCGGCTATGGCAACACCAAGGGGTTTTGGAGACATCTCAGCTGGAGAGGGGTTCGGTGCAGACAGCCTCAATCACGGAGGTGATCAGCCCTTCATCGCCGGCAGGCTGCCATTGGGCACGAAAACGCGGCAAACCATTCACCTGTTTGTCGCGATACAGCTCCTGGGAGCAGTCCAGCTGCATCACATAGAGCTCGCCGGAGGGCTGCTCTCCATCCTCAGTGGCCGCTGGGGTGAAGCGGCTGAGCACGGTGCGGTATCCATCCCGATCGATGCGCACACTGCCGCGGTCCCACCACTGCTGGCCCGCGTCAGTGGCAGGCACCTCAATCCATTCCACGGGGCCCGCCAGCACGGGGGAGACCCAGCAGAGCAAGGCCAGGATCAGAACACAACCAGCTCGGATCATGCGCTGGTGAGCTCCATCGGTTTGCAGCCGTGCAGGCGCAGAAGATTGGCCAGGGTGGAGCGCAGCTGGGTGCGAGGAACGATCGTGTCCACGAAGCCGTGCTCCTGCAGATATTCGGCCGTCTGGAAATTGTCAGGCAGCTTCTCCCGCAGGGTCTGCTCAATCACCCGGCGGCCAGCAAAACCAATCAAAGCCTTCGGTTCCGCCAGGATCAGGTCGCCCAGCATGGCGAAACTTGCGGTCACACCCCCCGTGGTGGGGTGGGTGAGCAAGGGCATGTAGAGCAGCTCGGCTTCGCGGTGGCGTTCCAGCGCTCCGGAGATCTTCGCCATCTGCATCAGGCTGAGCATCCCCTCCTGCATCCGTGCACCGCCGGAGGCACAAACGATCAGCAGCGGCAACTTGCGGGCGGTGGACTCCTCGATCAGACGGGTGATTTTCTCCCCGACCACCGAGCCCATCGATCCCCCCATGAAGCGGAAGTCCATCGCTGCCAGGCCCATGGGGATGCCCTCCACCCGGCAGAGCCCGGTGACGACACCATCCCTCAGCCCCGTCGAGGCCTGACTTTCCCGCAGCCGGTCGGCGTAGGCGCGCCGGTCTTTGAATCCGAGGGGATCCACAGGTGACAGATCCGCATTCAGCACCTGGAAGCTGTCGGGGTCCGCAATCACTGCGATGCGCTCAGCACTGTCGATGAGGTGGTGATGGCCGCAGTTGGCGCAAACACTGGCATTGAGTTTCAGGTCTTTGAGATAAACGACCTGACCACACTCCGGGCATTTGCTCCACAGCCCATCGCCTTCATCGGGTTCCTGCTTGACGTTGGCGACGTACTGACCCTTGCGGCGATCAGCAAACCAATCGAACAGAGACACACAGGGCCGTCAGCTAACACCATTAAAAGCCGGACTGGGAAGAGACGCTGGGGAATCAAGCGCCCAACAGCATCACCCAGGTGCTCCACCACCACTGCGGACCGGTCAACCAGACCAGCCAGATGCCCAGGGCAATGAAGGGACCGAAGGGAAACGGTTCCCTGGGGCCCAACCGGCCGCTGAGACGAGCGGTGCTTCCGACCAAGGCTCCCGAGACAACCGCAAGGGCCATCGCCGCTGCGATGCCCCCGGGGCCCAGCCATGCCCCACCCAGCGCCGCCAACTTGGCATCGCCAAGGCCCAGCGCAGGCTGTCCCAACAACCGTTCGGCCAAGGCACTGAGGCCTTCCAACAGCAGCAGGGCCAGCACCGCGGCGATCAAATGACTGGCCAGAACAGGAATGCCAGCGGCGGTGCTGACGAGCAGGCCCAGCACCACTCCCCAGCGGCACAGGGGCTCCGGCAACCAAAGGTGATCCAGATCGATCAACACCAGCGGCAACAGCAGCGCGATCAGGGGGAAACCAGCCCAGGGGAGCAAGAGATCAGGCAGCCCCCCACCAGCACCAGGCCACACCAACAGCGCCGAGATCCAGAGGCCGGCACTCAGAGCCTCCACAGCGGGGTAACGCCAGCTGATCGCTACATCACAGTCGCGGCAGCGCCCCCTCAGCAGCAGCCAACCGAGCACCGGGAGATTGTCATGCCAGCGAATGGAATGGCCGCATTTGGGGCAGTGGCTGCCGGGAAAGACCACCGATTCCTGGCGGGGCAAGCGCCAGGCCACCACGTTGGTGAAGCTGCCGACGCAGGCGCCCAGCAGGCCGGTCCAAGCCAGGATCAACCCTTCCATCGGGTCCGACCACGGCTCGTGCGCCCCCGGATCAGATCGATGGCAATGAACTCTTCGTCCGGCAGAAGAACAGGGGTCTCGAAGACCACGCGACCATCGGGTTCCCGCGGATCCACCACCACACCGAGAGGCTCCTGCCCCGCAGGGGTGCTGGAGAGATAGGCGAAATAAATGCGACGGGCCTGGGCGATCAGCGAGCGGCTGTCAATGCGATCCCAGCGGGGAGATGAGGGCGTCCCCGAGGCTCCGCGAATTTCAAAGGAGGGCGTTGACAAAGAAATAGAGCCCACCTGATCACTCAGATGGGCCCATTGTAGAGACGGTTGTTGATAGGAGAAGCGATCAGCTGAGCTTGTTCTTCTCTTCGATCATGCGGTGAATGATCGGAGTGAGGATCAGTTCCATGGCGAAGCCCATCTTGCCGCCGTTCACCACGATGCTGGTGGGGCTGGACATGAAGGAGTCGTGGATCATGTTCAGCAGGTAACCGAAGTCGATCCCCCACTTCTCACGAGAACCCTTGCGGAAGTGGATGATCACGAAGCTTTCATCCGGGGTCGGGATGTTCCGACAGATGAAGGGGTTGGAGGTGTCCACGGTGGGAACGCGCTGGAAGTTGATGTCGGTCTGGCTGAACTGCGGGCAGATGTGATTGATGTAATCAGGCATCCGGCGAAGGATCGTGTCAACGATCGCTTCAGCGGAATAACCACGCTCAGCGTTGTCGCGGTGGATCTTCTGAATCCACTCAAGGTTGGTGATCGGCACCACACCCACCAGGAGGTCGGCCAGGGCGGCTACGTCGTAGCCCTCGCCCTTCACACCGCCATGGAGGCCTTCGTAGAACAGCACGTCAGTGCCAGTCGGGATGTCTTCCCAAGGCGTGAACTGACCCGGCTCGAGGTTGACGCCAAGACGGGCGTTGTGTTCAGCCGCTTCTTCAACGCTGTGGAGGTAGTAGCGCTTCTGACCAGCACCGGTTTCGCCGTAGGTGCGGAACAGTTCCTCGAGCTTGTCGAAGAGGTTGGCCTCAGGGCCGAAGTGGGAGAAATTCTCACCCTTGGCCAGGGCATCCGCCATGGCCTGTTTCATGGGCATCCGCTCGTAGCGGTGGTAGCTGTCGCCTTCCACCACTGCAGGGGTAATGCCTTCCCTCGCAAAGATGTGCTCGAACGCGCGCTTGACGGTGCTGGTTCCAGCTCCGGAAGAACCGGTAACAGCGACAACCGGATGACGCTTCGACATCGACGCAGGGACTACGGGCCCGGCGATCTTGCCAGATCAGGGCCCGATTGCACCAATCTCTGGCTTACAGAGCTTTGAGCAATTGCTCACCCATGGCGCGACAACCCAGCTGGGTGCAGCCTTCTGCCATGAGATCACCCGTGCGGAACCCACCGGCCAGAACGGCATCCACAGCGGCCTCAAGATCATCGGCAGCCGCGGCCTGTTTGAGGCCGATGCGCAGCATCATTGCGGCCGACAGCACCATGGCCATGGGATTGGCCTTGTCCTGACCGGCGATATCGGGAGCTGAACCGTGCACAGGCTCAAACAAACCAGGGCCCTCACTGCCGAGGGAGGCGGAGGGCAGCATGCCGATGGAGCCCGTGAGCATCGCCGCCTCATCGCTGAGGATGTCGCCGAAGAGGTTGCCGGTGAGCAGCACATCGAACTGGCGGGGATCACGCACCAGCTGCATCGCCGCGTTGTCCACATACATGTGGCTCACCTCCACAGCGCCATAGCTGGGCGCCATGGCATCCACGCGGTCCCGCCAGAGCTGGCTCACATCGAGCACATTCGCCTTGTCCACCGAGCAGAGCCGGCCCCGCCGCTCCTGGGCGATCTCAAAGGCCACCTTCGCGATCCGATCAACCTCCGAGGCGGAGTAGCTCATGGTGTTGAAGCCGCGCTCGTCCCCCTCGGTCTCAATGCGTCCCTTGGGCTGACCGAAGTAGATCCCCCCGGTGAGTTCCCGCACCACCATCAGGTCCACCCCCTCGATCACCTCACGCTTGAGGCTGCTGGCATCGATAAGGGCCGGAACAATCTTCACCGGCCGCAGATTGGCGAACAGCTCCATGCCGGCACGCAGGCCGAGCAGGCCGGTTTCCGGGCGTTTCTCGCGGGGGAGGCTATCGAAACGGGGGCTGCCGATGGCAGCGAGCAACACCGCATCGGCTGCCTTGCAGGCTTCGAGGGTGCTGGCGGGCAACGGCTCACCGGTGGCATCGATGGCGCTGCCACCGATCGGCTGCTCCTCAAAGCTCAACGAAAAGCCATGGCGCTGGCTCACCACCTCCAGCAGCTGACGGGCGACAGCGGTGATCTCGGGGCCGATGCCATCACCGGGCAGGAGAACAACGCGGTGCTGAGCCATGACGGTGCGGTGCGGCTGGTCGACCGCTGAGGTTACTGAGGGGTGTCCCGCTTGAGCTCCCGCAGGGTCTTGGCCATCTCCGGCAGCTTGCTGAAGGTGGTGGCGCATCGCAGCCAGAGGCGATTCGGAATCGCGGGAAAACCACTCACCACCGCTCCGGGGTCCACATCAGCGTGAATGCCGCTCTTGGAGCTGGCGATGGCGCGATCGCCGACGACAACACGATTAGCGACCCCTACCTGGCCCGCCAGGATCACCCCCTGGCCGATGTGGGCGCCGCCGGCGATGCCCACCTGGGAGGCGAAGGCACAGCCACGGCCGATGGTGACGCCATGGCCGATCTGCACCAGGTTGTCGATCTTGGTACCGGCACCAATGCGGGTCTCCCCGACGGAAGGGCGATCAATGGTGGTGCCGCTACCCACCTCAACGCCGTCTTCAAGAACCACCTGGCCGGTCTGCGGCATTTTTCGCCAACCCTTGGCCGTCGGCACGAAGCCAAAGCCCTCAGAGCCGACAACGGCATTGGAGTTCACCACACAGCCACGCCCGAGACGGCTGCCGGGGTGGAGCACGGCATTGGCGTGCAGCTCGCAGCCATCACCCACCACCACGTTGTCGTAGATCACCACCCCGGGGTGAACGATGCAGTCGGCACCAAGACGGCTTCCCTCCCCGATGCAGACCCGCGGGCCCACCGCTGTACCGGGGCCCACCACAGCCCGTTCATCGATCACCGCCGAAGGGTGAATCTCCGCCAAGGGCCGGCGGCGGGGATGCAACTGATCGAGGGCTTCAGCAAAGGCCAGACGCGGATCCGCGAAGACCGCAAAGGCGATGCCACGCTGCGAAGCCAGATCAATCAGATCCTTTTGATCGGGCAGCAACAGGGCACCCACGCCGCTGGCGCCCAAGGCCGCGGTGAGGGCGTTGCCCTTCTCCAGAAAGCTGAGCTGGGCGGCTGAGGCCTGATCGAGTGAAGCGGCACCCTCAAGCCATGGGTCCAAGCCCGGTTGGCTCCAACGCAGGCCTGCATCACCGGTCTGCAGAACCTTGATCAGGGTGCTGAAACGCATGGAGGCCAGGGCAGTCCGGCGGATCGTAGACGTGGTTAACGGCTGCGAAGCACCAGACCATCGCGATGCACCACCACCGGGGAGGACTCCCCAGGCGATGGGTCATTCATCGCGGCCCGCAGCTGGTCGCTGTCCATCGAACAGAGGCCACGGCCCAGGTCCTCTCCATCAGGGTCCAGCAACTGAACGGGTTGATTGGCGGCGAACTCACCCCGCACCGCCGTCACACCCACCAGCAGCAGAGACGCACCACGGTGCTGCAGCGCAGCACAGGCCCCCGCATCCAGCTGCAGTTCACCCTCAGGCCGAAGCACGTGGGCCAGCCAACTGCGTCGGTTGCCCAGGGGTTCGGGGTGGGGATGGAACACCGTTCCTCCCCGTTCGCCCAACAGCAAAGCCTCGAGACGCGCGGGGTCGCGGCCATCGGCGAGCTGCACGGTGATGCCACTGGCGGTGGCGATGCGGGCTGCTGCCAGCTTCGTGGTCATGCCCCCGGTGCCCCAGCGCCCCCCGTCGCCAGCCCCCTGTTCCAACGAGTCCAGCTCCCGGGGGTGGCGAACATCCGAGATCGGTTCGGCGTTGGCATCAACCCGCGGATCCGAGGAGTAGAGGCGATCAACATCCGTGAGCAGAATCAGTTGCTGGGCTTCAACGGCGGCGGCCACCAACGCCGAGAGGGTGTCGTTGTCGCCGAAGCGCAACTCCGCCGGCGAAAGGGCATCGTTCTCGTTGATCACAGGCAGCACCCCCCAGCTCAGCAGCTGCCGCAAAGTGCCCGAAGCGTTCTGATACCGACGCCGATCGGCCAGGTCGGAGCGGGTCAACAGCACCTGCGCCACGGAACGACCATGGCGTTCCATGGCCCGTTCGTACAGCGCCATCAGTGCGCCCTGGCCGATGGCCGCAGCCGCCTGCAGGGCCACCACCGTGTCGGGTCGGTTGGTGAGGGCCAACTTCTGGCAGCCCAGGCCAACGGCACCACTGGTGACCAGCACCACCTGGTCACCGCGGTCCATGGCCCCTGCAAAGCAGCGGGCGTAGCCATCAATCGTGGTGGCGGTCTCCCCCCGAAGCAGGCTGGTGCCGATTTTCACGACCCACAGGGTCATGCTGAAGGCGCCCCCATCACGCGGGCCATGGCGCGTTCAAACCGCTGCACCCGGTCATGGCGGCAGGGCTTGCCGTCGTCTCGAACCGGTCGAACCAACACCGTGTAAAGCCCCATCCGGTTGCCGCAGAGCACATCCGTGAACAGGCGGTCGCCGATCATCGCGATCGCCTCCGGGGGCAGCGCGAGATCGCGAACCACGCTGCGCAGGGCGCCACGGCGGGGCTTGCCGGCACCAAAGGTGAAGCTGACCTGCAGCTGATCAGCCACGGCAGCAATCCGGTCGCGGGAGGGGTTGTTGCTGAACAGATGCAACTGCAGGCGGCGGCCGGCATCCACCAGCCAGTCGCGCACCGGCCCTGGCAGGGTTACGTCACGACCGGGCAGAAGGGTGCGGTCAACGTCGATCACGGCGGCCTTCAGGCCGTGGGCCGTGAGGTGAGGCATCGAAAGCTGGGCAATGGTGAGGTGGGGATCCCAATCGGGGGTCAACCAGTGCTGTGCCGTCAATCCGGCCATTCACGCTCCTCCAGTTCCGCCTCAATCAGGGGTTGAACGCGGTCGAGCTCATCGTCGCTCAGCAGCACCGCCTGGCCATCCACCATCCGCACCAACACCAGGAAGGGATCGAGGGGGATGTAGAGGCCGTATTCCTCCGCGTCGACCATGAAGCTCACCAGCAGCTCAAAGGTCTCGGCGTCCTCTTCAACGTCGTCGTCCTCTTCCAGCTCGTCGAGCTCGTCCTGATCCGGCTCCTCCAGTTCGCCACTGACGGTGAGGGTGATCGCCGATCGCACCAGCACCAGGTCGTGCTCCTGGAGCACCACATCAGCCACCGAGAGAATCGGCTCGCTGCTGGCAACTTCCGTGATCGGCACCGGCTCTGCATCGTCATTGAGCCGAAACAGCGACACCGGTGTGTCGACCGGCGAGAGCAGGGCGTAGTCCTGCCCCTCAATGGGGATCAGATGCTCGAGGAAGCACAGCAGGTCATGGCCCTCGCGGTCGCGGACCAGCAGGGTGGGGTGATCGCTGCTCTTACCGGGGCCCGACTCAGACATCGACGCGGCTCTGACTGGGCTCAGGATCCACCATCGCCCGCCCCGGCGCCCGACCTTGACGCACTCTGTTGGGCCGGTTTGAGCTCCGGACCCTCCGCCAGCCATTGCTCCAGCAGCAAGGCAGCCGCTGCACTGTCCAGACGTCCGCTGCGATCGCCCGTCAGCCCGAACTGTTCACCGGCCGCCCAAGTGCTGCTGTGTTCATTCACCCAGGCCAGGGGCAGATCGAGGGCGGCAGCCAGCCGTAGGCCGTAACGCTGGCAATGCTCCGCCTGGGCCGTGGGCTGGCCCGCGGCATCCAGAGGCAAACCCACCACAAGCCCCTGCACCGACCGTTCACGGCAGTGGGCCCGCAGAACGACAAGATCCGCATCAAAGCGACCACGACGCAGGGCAGCGAGGGGCGTGACGCTGATGCCCAGGGCATCGCAGCCGGCCAGGCCGATGCGCCGCCGGCCCACATCGAGGCTGAGGATCGAACAGGGACGCGGCCGCATCAGTGCCGATCACCCAGGCTTGGTGTGGGCAAGGGTGTGCCCTGAGGCCGCAATCGGCCCAGCACCTGATCGAGCGATCGGGTCAGCTGCAGGTTGCGCTGGGGTGACTGACGCCGCCACATGCTGCGTCCGAGCAGCAGCTGCTCGTCGCCGCGGGTCCAGCCCTCCGCCTCCAGGATCCGGCCGAGGGGGGCATCGTCAAAGGCCGTGAGCAGCCCGCGGGGGCGGCCGCGCTGAACGATCCCGTTCAAAACCTGGGGAAGGGCCTGATCCAGCCGGGGATCCCAGGCGACGTCGCGCATCAGTTCAAGGAACCCTGCCTCTCCCGCATCGGGAAGGCGGATGCAGCCCGCCAACACAGCATCTCCAGCCATCAGCGCCCCGCAGCCGGGGCCGTTGCGGTCCAGCAGATCCAGCCAATGGCGGTCGGTGATCTGACGCAGGTGGCTGTGGCTGCCGCCCTGCTCGATCGGCCAGAGCAACTGCGCGGTGCGGCGGTTCAAGGCCGCCCAGCGCAGACCCCCTGGCAACTGATCGGTGCCATTTGGATCAACCCCAGCCCCTGGTGGACACCAGCACTGATACGGACGAAGCGGTTGAAAGCCCAGCTCCCGCAACAGGGCAATGGCATCGGCATCGGTGGCCGGGCAGCGGATCACCCAGCTGCAGATCTGAGCAGTCCAGGACTGCAGAGCCTGCTGGAGCAGGGACTGCTGAATGGTGCGATGGCTGTAATCATCCAGCGGGCCCAGCAGCTCCGGCAAATGAAGGATCCAGCAGCTGCCGCGGCGGTTGAACGGCCGGGCCACCACACTGGCCACCGGGCGATCCCCCGCGAGGGCCATCAGGCAACGGGGCGAGCGGCTGGGGAGCAGATCGGGAAAGCGTTGCTCGACTCTGGAGAGCCATTCACCGATCAGAAAACCCTGAAACCGTGAGAGCTGATCGATCGGCGCATCCTGAACCCACTGGGCCAGGTGGGCCGGATTGAGGGGCTCAATGCGGATGGAGGTGGTCTTGGGTTCTGTCACCGGACACCCTCCAACCCCAACTGCTCATAATGTATCGCTCATTCCAGGCCTGGCCGCACCAACACCAGGGGGGTGCGCTCATTGGCATTGCCGGCGGGATTGGGACGCAGGGCCCGGCCCAGCAAGCCCTCATCACAGCCGGGGCTGGAGGCCAGCACCTTCACTCGGCCGAGGTCGTTGACGTCAACGATGGCAACGTCGACCCCGAGTTCGGCAGAAGCATCACGACAAAACTGCTCAGCCCGGGATGGCCCCAGAACAATGGTCTGGTCATAGGGCGGTGTGGTGCCGGTGATGTCGTCGATCAAGCGAGCCTGGTCACCGGCTAGGCGATAGAAGCCGCCGGGGATGCCCACCAGCTTCATCAGCAGACCCCCCAGCCAGGCGGCCAGCACCCGGGTGGGCCCCACCAGATCGATCAAGGTCTGCATCCCGCAGGCCGTGGCCAGGCTGCTGGTGGGGTGAAACACACGGCAGGCCAGGCGCGCCACCATGCCGGGTTCCACCTCACTGGGATGGCGGTAGCGACCCTGGATCACAGCCACGGGGGTCTCGCCGATGGTGAGGATGTCGCCGGGCTGCACCAGATCAGCGGCGTAGGTGCTCAGGACGTCGATGGCGTCGTCCAGGGGACCGAGCAGGTGGGTGCGCAGCGGCAAGACGCGGCAGCCTTCCCCCTGGCGGAAGTGGGCTTGATCGGGCTGCAGGGGTTCAGGACGGCTCAAGGGCACCAGCACGCCCTGACGGCGCTGCAAGCGACCGAAGGGTCCGTAATTCACCCAATGGGCATCCACCCAGAGGCTGTCGACCCGAGCGGATGGGGTCGGGCCGGTGATCTCGATCGAGACCTGGGCACGCGTGGTTTTGAGTCCTTTGACGATGTAGGCCGCCCAGTAGCCGTCTGCGCGGGTCTCCTCGTCGGGATGGTCGGCAATGATCCACGTTGTCACCTCCAGGCCGGCGGGATCAGAGGACCCCAACAGCACGGGCTCGACCCGCAGCTCCGGCACAAAAATCTCCATGCGGGGGTGAGGGTTGCTGATCTCCAGCACACCCTCGATACAGAGCCGCCCGCCCAGATCATCAACCCGCCAGTCGCGAGGGGTCATCCGCAACGGTGAGGCGGGCCTGAGGCGATGGCGGAGCTCCAGCCAGGCCACAGCAAGTCCTAGGCCGAGCGGAGCAAGCAGCAGCGACACAGCGGATCCGGCTCAGCGACCGGGACAACTGGCCGGCAGCGTAGGCGCCATGGCGGTGGGCGTCTCAGTTGGCGGTGACTTCGATGTTCACTTCGTTGAAGCTGCCTTCCTGGTCAATGCGTCCCAGATCCGGAGCGGGAAGACCGGTGGAAGCGCTGATGGCGTCGTTGATCGCCGCCAAGGGAACCTGACCGTTCTGGTCGAACACAACCCGGCCATCGGTGCCGATCACCACCACCTGCGGAATGGTTCCAGACCAATAGGTGGCTGGATCACCCGCGCCCAAGGATTCCCGGCCCTGCAGCGGATCGGTGGAGAGCGGCAGCAGATCGATGCTGCGGCCCCAAAGCCGTTGCAGTTCCGACACCACCGGAGCGAAGCGTTTGCTCACGGCGCTGTCGTCCAGGTAGTAGACGATCACGGCTGTGCGTCCCTCAGCGAGGGACTCCTCCAAGGTGCTGGCGGGAGGGACCAACGAGCCATTGCCGGCGTAGAGGGCGTAGATGTTGCCGTCGTAGCTGTCGCTGTTCAACACAGCGGCGGCTGGTGCGACATGGAGCAGCAGCGCGATCGAAACGGTGATCAGACAGCGCACCAAAGCAAGCATCAAGCCGAAGCAGCGGATCGCCATTGTGGACCCAGGGGCCTAACCGCGGCCGAAGCTGCGTCCCATGCCCTGGGCAATGCCCCGCCCCACCAGACCGATGGCGCGCCCCAGCACCTGGGTGAGCAGGATCACGGCAAGGTCGCCGATGCGGCGCACCAGGGCCTGCACCTGGGGTGCGAGGGCATCCCGGGCTTCCAGGAGCAAGGCCACTTGCCGCTGCCACCAACCCAGTTGATTGAGCTCCTTGTCGCGGGGCTCCGTCAGCAGCAGCGGTTCGATGCGACCAGAGCGCAACTGAAACAGGGTGCGTTGGCTTTCGTAGAGCTGAATGGGGCGCTCCACCCAATCCGCCCAGCGCAGCTGGGTGTTCAAACGGTTCCTGAGCCGGTCGAGTTCCCGGGTCGCCAGGAGGGGGTCCCGCAGCAGGTAACGGCGCAGCTCCGGCCAGTCACCACAGGCATCGAGCAATTCGGCACCAATCAGTTCCGCCGTCCTCACCAACCAATTGCTCACCAGGGTTTCCAGTTGCAGGAAGGCCCTGGGGTCATCGGCCGGCAGCAGCAGGCCGTTCACCAGCATCGGTTGATCGGCCACCAGCGGCGCCAGCATTCCGGTTGGATCGGGCAGCTCGCCGTCGGCGCCGGTGAGATCAGCACGGCTAAGCAGCGAAGCCACCACCGGCTGCAGCTCGCCGTCGCAGGGGATCTGGACGTAACTGCCGGCCAGGGCGGTGAGGGCCTGCTGGCGCAACTCGGGCTGCAACAAATCCCAGGCCTGAGCGATACCCGTGCCCTCCCGTCGGCTGCGCAGGCGCTGCAAGACCTGATCAAGCTGTTGCAACAGGGCCAGCAGCAACTCCCGGCGGCGATCCGGGTGCAGACCCTCAATCGCCAGCAAACGGCCGGTGGAATTGGTCAATCCAGCCTGAACCGATGCATCGATGCGGCCGCGGATGGCATCCCATACGGCAACGGCATTGCGTTCGCGCAGGCTGATCGCCGTGGTGGTGGCTGATCCATCGCTGGACACGGAGGGGCCCAGGGGTTCTGCATGCTCGAGGCCCATCTGCAGTGGCCCCCAGAGCCAGAGCAGCAAGCCCTTGGCGAAGCGCAATTCACGGCGGCGCCCCTGCAGCAGCAGGAACAGCAACGGCTGCTCCGGGGGCGGATTGAGCAGGGCCTCCACCCGTTGCAGGTCGCGGCTCACCTGCTGCAGGCCACTCACCAGCAACCACTGGCCCAGACCCATGGTCGGCTGCTGGCTTGGCGTCTCCGGCGCAACCTCCAGACGAATGTCCCGTCCGCCCTGCAACAGGGTTTCGATGGCGTTCTGCAGGCCCTGGACATCAACGTTCTGCAGCAGGCCGGCCGCAGGCAGCTCCAGCAGCTGCTCCCGCGACAGGCGTAGCTCGCTGGGCAGCAGCAGCAGCACCGGGGCGGGCTGCCAGCGCTCCTGAAGGGCAAACAGCTCCTGCTGAAGCGACGCCAATGAGGCCACGGTGTCGATCGACCAGATCACCAACGCCGGGGAACCCGTCAGGCTCTCAGGGCGAAGCACCACCTCCCAATCGTCCCGGGCGGAGGTGAGTTTCAGCGCCAGCGACTCCCCGAGCAGATCCGGGGCGAGCAGCAACATCCGCACCGGCGAAGGGGAGACCAAGGGTTAAGCCCGAAACAGTTGGGCTCAAGGTAACGAGCTTCTGCTCAGTTCTCCAGGGTGCGCCGGCCGTTCAATTGCAGGGTGTACGACTCGATGCGAAAGCCGGTGCGCTGTTCGATCTGACGCAACAGGTCGTCGGGGAGAACAACGTCGATGTCTTCGATCGAACCGCTGTCCAGACAGGTGAGATGGCTGTGGGGATCACTGCGGTAGCCGTAGAGGCGACCACTGGCGCGGTCGAGACACTCGATCACCCCAGCCGACTGCAGGGCTTCGAGGTTCTGATACACCGAGGTGTGGCCGATGCTGCGGCCCCTCAGATTCAGCTGTTCAAAGATGTCGCGGGCGCTGAGGTGGCTCTTCTCGCTCCAGAGCAGGTCGAGCACCATGCGCCGCTGACGGCTGAGGCGCATCCCCAGCCGCCGGCATTGCTCAAACACCTCCTGCAAGCTGCCCGCGGGGGACGGCGTGCTGCTCTTGCCAGCGGCTGCACTTACCACAGAAGAGGCCTGCTTCTTCAACCATAAGGCCCTAGGCCAGCTCAGGCGATGTCTGCCGCCACGGCGGTGACGTCTTGAAGCCTTGCCTCGCCCAACGCGGCGATGGCCTCCGCCAGGTCGACACGGCCGTCGTAGAGGGCTCGACCAACGATCACCCCAGTCACACCAAGGGGCTCCAGGGGCAGGAGCGAGAGGAGGTCGGCCATGCAGCCGATGCCACCGGAGGCGATCACCGGAACGGCGCTGCACTGCGCCATGGTTCGCAGGGCCTCCAGGTTGGGGCCGGCGAGGGTGCCATCGGTGGCGATGTCGGTGGTGATGATCGCCGCGATGCCGGCGGCACTGAACTGCTTGGCCAGATCGGTGGCCAGAACATCGCTCTGCTCGATCCAGCCCCGGGTGGCCACCCGGCCATCGTTGGCATCAATGCCCACCACGATGCGGCCGGGATGGCGTTGGGCCAACTCCTGAACCAACTCCGGCTGTTCAATCGCCACCGTGCCGAGGATGACCCGATCCAGGCCACAGGCGATCAACTCTTCGGCGCGCTCGAGCGAGCGCACACCACCACCGAGCTGAACAGGGATGTCGAGAGCGGCGGTGATGGCCCGCACCGCTGCGTCATTGATCGGCTCACCCCGTTTGGCGCCATCGAGATCCACCAGGTGCAAACGGGTTGCCCCCTGGCTCTGCCAGCTGAGGGCCTGCGCCACCGGATCCTCACTGAATCGGGTCACCTGGTCGTAATCCCCCTGGTGAAGCCGAACACAGGCTCCATCGAGCAAATCAATGGCGGGAATGATCTCCATCGGGGTCGGACCAGAGACCCTCCATCCTGCAGCGCCACGCTTCAATGGCTGCGCTTTTCGGGCCCAAGTGCATGAAGATCCTGGTGATGGGGGGAACCCGCTTCGTGGGCCGGCCCCTGGTGGCCCGCCTGCAGGCCCAGGGCCATGCACTCACCCTGTTCACCCGCGGCAAGAACCCCGTCCCCGCCGGCGTGGAACACCTGTGTGGCGATCGCAGCAGCGATGAAGGCCTCAGCGCGCTGCAGGGTCGCAGCTTCGATGTGATCGTCGACAGCTCCGGACGCAAGCAGGAGGACAGCAGCCGGGTGGTGGCCATCACCGGGGCCCCCAGCCATCGCTTTGTGTATGTGAGTTCAGCCGGGGTGTACGCCGATTCGGAGCAGTGGCCCCTGGATGAATCCAGCCCCACCGATCCCCAGAGCCGTCACGCCGGCAAGGCCGACACCGAAGCCTGGCTGCGCAAGGAGGGCATCCCCTTCACCAGCTTCCGGCCCACCTACATATATGGCCCGGGCAACTACAACCCGGTGGAACGCTGGTTCTTCGATCGCATCGTTCACAACCGCCCGATTCCGCTGCCCGGTGACGGCAGCACGATCACCCAACTGGGCCATGTGGAGGATCTGGCGGAAGCGATGGCCCGGTGCATTGAGGTGGATGCTGCCGCCAATCGCATCTACAACTGCTCTGGCAAACAGGGCATCAGCTTCCGGGGCCTGATCCGCGCCGCCGCCGTGGCCTGCGGCCGCGATCCCGATGGCCTCGAGCTGCGCAGCTTCAACCCCAGCGATCTGGACCCCAAGGCCCGCAAGGCCTTCCCGCTGCGGCTCAATCACTTCCTCACCGACATCACCCGGGTGGAACGCGAACTGGCCTGGCAACCCAGCTTCGACCTGGCCAAGGGCCTGGCCGACAGCTACAGCAACGACTACGCCCTGAACCCAACCGCAGCGCCAGACTTCAGTTCTGACGATGCGCTGATCGGGGCGTGATGTAGCCCAGAGCTGAGCTCAGAGCCAGGGCGAGGGAGGGCCAGAACAGCCACCAGCCCAGGCTCTGAAGCCCGGCAGCAGCGATCCAGCCGGAGGGCCAGAGCATCAGCAGCAGGCTGAGGAACTGAAGGATCGTCTTGGCTTTGCCCGAGAGCGAAGCCGGCCCACCATCACTGGCCTGGGAGCGCCAACCCGAGATCAGCAATTCACGGGCCAGCAACAACCACACCGCCCAGAGCGGCAGCACAGCCGACGACGCCAGCCAGAGCAACGGTGCCGCGATCAGCACCTTGTCGGTGAGGGGGTCGAGGCGAGCGCCCCAGCTGCTGCCACCCCCGGCGCGCCGGGCCAGCCAGCCATCGGCCGCATCACTGAACCCGGCCAGCAGCAGCAACCACCAGGCCCAGCCCTGCCAGCCGAACTGCAGGGCAAGGATCAGCGGGAAACCGGCAACGGCTCGTGCCACGGTGAGCCCGTTGGCAATCGAACGCAAAGACAGAAACAACGCTCAGAATGTGAGGAGCTGAACCTTGATCATGGTCCTGCAGCTGACGGTGGCTGATGTAATGACCCAGCCGGTGCTGACGGTCACGCCCGACACCCCGTTGCAGCAGGCCGTGCAGATGATCAGCGACCACCACGTGAGTGGTTTGCCGGTGGTGGATGCCGAGGGTCGTCTGATCGGCGAGCTGACGGAGCAGGATCTGATGGTTCGGGAGAGCGGTGTTGATGCCGGCCCCTACGTGATGCTGTTGGACAGCGTGATCTACCTGCGCAATCCCTTGAACTGGGACAAGCAGGTGCACCAGGTGCTCGGCACCAAGGTGAGCGATCTGATGCGCAAGGACTCCCATAGCTGCGATACGGCGTTAGCGCTGCCCAAGGCGGCATCCCAGCTGCATGAACGGGGCACGCAACGCCTGTTTGTGCTGGACGGCAACCAATGCCCCGTCGGCGTGATCACTCGGGGCGACGTAGTGCGTGCCCTCGCCGCCCATCAAGCCGGCTGATTCAACTCATCCTTCGTTCCCCCTTTCCAGGCCGATGCTGCGCTCCTTACTCATGGCCTGTGTGCTGGTGGTTGTTCCCCTACTTGGGCATGCCAACCCAACAGCCGAGACCGAGGAAACGGATTTCCTGGACTTGGTGGATGGCGAGGGCAACGTGCTGATCCAGGCCCGAGGCGTTGATGCCGTCAATGCCGAAGCCCGGACCCAAGGCCTGGCCTTTCCTGCCCTGGGGTACTGGTCTGTTGAGGGGCACTGCTTTGTGAAACCTGCTCCAGGCGACTGCAACGGCGTGTTCAAGCGCTAAGGGCGTTCCGCCGTTTGCGATGCCGGGGCAGGCGGCACGCGGTTGTCCACGCGCAACGGCGAAAACAACACCAGGTTGCCCGCCACCAAGCCGGCGGTGACAACAACAGCCGCGAGTACCTCTAAGCCTTCCGATGTTTTGGGTTGCATGCTTCGAGCATGCGCCGCTGGGTTGCCCATGGCGAGGCCTTGTTTGGCTTTCAACGTGTGCGAACAAACGGAGTCAGTTGATACTTCAACCGTCGAACCAGGAGCGTTACGACGGAGCAGTTGATGCGCCCAGCCCTGTGTCGCTCATCTCACGATTTCACGACGACACAGATGATGTGCCTCCGATCAAGTTCGAGACCGGGCATCAGGGTAAGGAGGCAAAACGTCTGACTCGATTCATCTGGAATCAAGTGATTCAACTGCTGCTGGCCGGCAAGGAATTGGAAGCCAATTCGCTGTTGGAAGAATTTGATGAACCACCGCTTTGGGACGACCCACTCGACTGACAAGCCATGGGAACACCACTCACGCAATGGCTTCAGCTGGTGGGCTGGGTGCTGCTCGCCACAACCCTGATTTGCTTGAGTGCAAGCGGGGTTTTCTGAGTTGAGCGGTTGAATCAAAACACCCTCAACAGCAATAAGACTGACCTGCAAAATCAGTGATCAAGAACATCAAAATCAATCCGGTATGACTTGCTACATCGATCCCGAAGTCTTCCTTGAATGCATCAGCGAAGGCATCCAATTGGATTTTTGATTGATGCATGCATTGATTGAAACCAATGGCTTCGTATCAAATTACGATCACCACATCGGAAGGCTCTTCCAGTTTTGCCTGTGCCGACGACCAGTACATCCTTGATGCGGCAGAAGAAGCTGGTGCTGATCTGCCCTATTCATGCCGAGCTGGTGCCTGCTCCACCTGCGCAGGCAAGCTCTCGAGTGGCTCTCTGGATCAATCGGATCAGAGCTTTTTGGACGACGAACAGATCGCCAAAGGATTTGCCCTGCTTTGCGTGGCTTACCCAACAAGTGATTGCCAGATCAAAGGAGAAGCCGAAGAAGACCTCTGAGTTGACCAAGCCGATCTTCGAGATTCAAGCCCGAAAACTCCCACCGGGGAACAATTAACACCTGTTCCCCTTTTTTGGGCCAGCACCATTCATTCCATTCAGTAAGCACCTGATTCGCCCAGGCCGAAGTCACCAGGGAATGGCGCCCAATGCCGCCATGGTTCTCCTGTTGATTTACTCCTTCAAGGAGCGGCGAAGCCAGCTTCCAAGAGCGTGGCTTCGCTTGCCAAAGCAAGGCTAGTCGCCAGGCTTAGACACCAAAGAAAGCAAGGACTGCTTCTAAGGCTCCGAGACCCAACAGAAAAACACCAGCAAGCAAGGCAAAGTCTTTTTTGGAGTTAGCCACAGATGCAACGGTTGCCCCGACGAACGCCAACAGGACGAACCTAAAGAAAATCGGAAGGGAAAACATTGCGGAGGATATACATCTCCGATGAGTTATGTAAACCCGCTGCGGTGCAGGGAGTTAACGGCTCGAAACCAACGTTGAGTTACTTAATTCCTCTCAAAGGAGGCAATCAGGATCACGAAAGGCAACCCTCCTAAAAACTGCTCTGGCTCTGCCCAGCGAAGCGGCCCGCGTAGTGCTCTTCACCATCCATGCGCTGAAAGATGAACTGGCAGATCAGTGTGCCCGGCACCACCGCCAGCGGAGCCGGACCGAAGTTGCTCATTTCCAGCACCTGCTGACTGTCGATCCCCGGCCCCATGAACGGTGCACTGATGTGCACCATCAGCCCCAGGCGAGCAAAGCGACTGCGGCCCTCAAGCCAACCGCAAAGACCTGCGCCGAGCCTCACCCGTTCGCGGGTGATCCCCAGCACGGTCTCCCCCGGCATGATCAGGATGTGCTCGCCATCAGGGATCTCCAGCTTGTCGGTGCATTCGCGGTAGTCGGTGTGATCGCGAACCTCGATCACTTCATGCACCTTGCGGAACACTCGAAACGTGGAGCCGAGGGTGAGGTCCACCGATGCAGGCCCAACATGGTCGGCATCGAAGGGCGTGATCGCGATCAGGCCGTCGTCAACCGCCTGAAGAATGGCCTGACGTCCAAGCACCGCCATGGGTCAATCCCTTGCTGGGCCAAGAGTATGGACGCCTCAGACGCCTGGGTGCTCACACAGAACCGTCGACAGGTCTGACTCGCTCAGCTCGGCAGCGTCTTGTTTCTGAGGCTGATCAAGCGGTGGAACATCAGGAAGACGAAAGACTTTTTCGAGGTCTGTCTTGATGGCACCAAAGGGGTAGGTCATAAAAAAAGAGGACCGCCCACAGCCCCCTCGAAACGACTTGACGACGCATCCCTGCGCCTCCGTTACATTAGTCAACGAAGTTTTGTAACGAGAGCTGTGGCCTTCACCACCCAAGACCTGCTCATCGCCTTCGGCAGCTTCGGCATGGCCCTCTTCGCCTTGAACCTCTACAAGCTGACCAAGCCCGCCAACAGTTGATCAAGCAGCGGTATCTCTCCTTCCAGTGCGCAGCGTCCCGCGCAACCAATCCCCCACCGGTAAGACCAGGCAGTGAAGGGATGGGTATTGCTGCTCCCTTGCTCGTCACCTGTCACCCGATAGACAGGTTCATCTGCGCATAGGGCCGGGTGTGATGACCCGGCTTTTTTGTACCTCTGCTCAGGAAATAAAAAACCCCCGCCCAAGGCAGGGGCCGCAAAAGCACTTTCAGAGCGTGAGCCTGAGTCAGGCACCCATCATCTCGAACAACTCCTTGTGGCATGCACAGGCTTCC
>ENA-UENW01000027-UENW01000027.1-marine-metagenome-genome-assembly--contig:-NODE-27-length-101642-cov-4.727800_pt1 | contig 101642 bp, 77 predicted proteins | sample MGYA00237876_ERZ529329 | MGnify/ENA primary metagenome ERZ529329 (study PRJEB26372, sample SAMN05368346) | marine metagenome | biome: cultured habitat; feature: ocean water; material: water; isolation... | reverse complement strand
AAAAATAATGGGGTCAGAGTACATTAATCCCCAATCCCCTCAGCAAAACCGCAAATTTGGGGCAGAATACTTTTTGGCTCTCACTCTCGTTAAAAAAAGAAATGTACTCTGACCCCATTATTGTGGGCTAACTAAATAATCCGAGCTCTTTAACTCTCTAGGGTATATAACAGGCAGTTTGAAAATACGGTAGATAGGTACAGACTGTAGGTGCAAGCGTTGGAAATACGAATGTAGGGTTAGTGTACTTTAAAGCGCTATCTTTTAAAAAGTACTCTGACCCCAATTTTCGAAATGTACTCTGACCCCACTATTTGCTGGGATTATGCTTCGGTTTGTAGGGCTTGCTTCTTCAGTGTTTCTATCATGTATTCGCGCATTTTAAACTTCTGAAGCTTCCCTGTTACCGTCATGGGGTACTCTTTCACTACGCTGATGTATTTGGGTACTTTAAAGTAGGCTAGTTTGGATTTCAGGTAGTCGCGTATCTGATCTTCGTCTATATGTCGATTTTCCTTTGCCTTAATCCATAGGCATACTTGCTCGCCATATTTGTTGTCAGGAATACCAAAGACAGCGGCGTCTGACACATCCGCATGTTGATACAAGACTTCTTCAATTTCTCGTGGATAAATGTTTTCGCCGCCGCGAATAATCATGTCCTTTATTCTACCAACTATTGTGACGTAGCCTTCTTCATCCATTTCTCCGAGATCACCAGAATGGAGCCAACCTTCATCGTCTATGGTGGCTTTTGTCTTAACCTCATCACCCCAATAACCTTTCATTACACAGTAGCCTCTCGCGCAAATCTCACCCGGCTCTCCAATAGGCACCGTATTGCCTTGGGGATCTATGATCTTCACTTCTGTATGGGGCATAGCGCGTCCAACAGTTTTGACCTGCTTTTCAAATGGCGAGTCAATGTCAGTAATATGATTGATAGGGCTACACTCTGTCTGACCATAACCTATGACGACTTCTGTCATATGAAATTCACTATGGACCTTTCGCATGAGCTCTTCTGGACAGGTACTACCTGCCATAACGCCGGTTCTTAGTGTTGATAGATCAAAGCTCTTAAAGTTGGATAGTTCGAGTTCGGCAATAAACATGGTTGGTACGCCATGTAATCCCGTGCACTTTTCTTTTTCTACTGTACGGAGTGTTGTCTCAGGGTCGAATGACTCCCCGGGGAATACTGCGCATGCACCTGATGCTAAGCAAACTAAGTTGCCCAATACCATTCCAAAGCAGTGGTAAAGCGGAACGGGAATACAAAGTTTGTCTTTGTGTGTGAACCTCATTGCTTGTGATACTAATAGCCCATTATTTAGAATGTTTCGGTGCGTTAACGTTGCGCCTTTCGGATTTCCCGTCGTGCCAGAGGTAAACTGAATATTGATGTTATCATCCGCGCTAAGGTTCGATTCAACGGCCTCCAACTGAGATTTAAGCGCTTCCGTTGGTTCTATTTGTAATGCAGAAAAAGCCTGTAATCCTTCTACAGGCTTATCGCCAATAGTGTATACATATTTAAGTGAAGGCAACTTAGAAAGCGTTAGAGGACGCCTTGGTGTGTTCTTAACTTGGCTGTCTATTTCTGGCGCAAGCTCTTTCAACATGGCGACGTAATTTGACTGCTTGAATGACTGCGCCATGACTAAGTATTTTACGGAAACGTTATTAATAGCAAACGCTAATTCAGCAGGACGATAAGCAGGGTTCAGGCATACCATGATCGCCCCGATCCGCGCAGTGGCCATCTGTACGATCGACCATTCGATATTGTTCGGAGACCATATACCCACACGGTCGCCAGGTTCTACACCGTTTGCAAGTAAGCCGCAAGCAACACGTTCTACTTCATACCAATACTGCTGATAGGTCCAGCTAACGTCTTGATGTTTTACAATAATCGCTGGGTTATCGCCATAATTGTCGACAACATTTTTGAAATACTGACCGATAGTGAGCGACGTCAGCTCAGCGTCATCAGAGCCAGTAAACTCACTTTTCTGAAGAGGGAGTAGTGAGTTCGGTGTAAATTTTGATTCCATCATATCTTGCCTCCATGCGCGTACGCATCTGATTTATATATAAATAATAGAGTTGGCTGTTTCGGCTTTTGGTTCCAAATAACCAATGGCAACAATTGCAGTAAATGCTGAATACGCAACGAATAAAACAAATAATTCAATCTTTATTAACAATATTGTTGCAAACGGGTTTTGTCGACAAGATGTTAGTCGTATATGGGGTTATTCAACGATGAATTTGTGTGACTCGTCGTACACGCTGAAAGGAGAGTAATAACCAAAAGTGACAATGTATTTGATGTCTAAAGAAAATTTTCTCGACTTTAATGAAACAAAAAAGCCTCCGACGAAGGAGGCTTCCTAAAAATTTTTACTTTACGAGAGGTGAGCGTCTATTCAGACTCAATACCTTCGAAGTAGGCACGATATTCCATACGGGTAACGTAAGAATCGCCATTTTCGTCCATCATCTCAAAGTCACCTTCGACATGTGCAACCTTTAACTCCTCGGCTGTAAGCTTACCGTCGCTGTCTACATCGATTTCAGTAAACTTATTGTCGGCTGTGGCTGACATTTCAGTACGAAGCTCCTTATTCTTCTCTGATATCATTTCACTGTCTGCTTTAGAGAATAATTCAGGGTTGCCCTTTTCCGAGAGTAGAGCGTCATTGGTGCCTTCAGTTTTCACCTGAGTAATGATGTCGTCGCTAAACATTGATGGTTTTTCATCAACAAACTTGTTGAATTCAACACGGCTAATCATGCTGTCACCATCGGTATCCATTTTTGCGAGAAGCTTACTGTCAATAACGCCAGAAGACTCAGAACCGACGATATAGCCGTTTCCATCCTTATCCATTGCGTTAAATCCCATCGAGATCTTCTCTTCGTGGTGGCCTGCTACTGCTGAAGCAGATAGTGTTGCAGCAATAACAGCACTGGTAATCATACTTAGTTTTGTGATCTTCATAATCAAATTCCTTCTGGCTTTTACAGTGAACTTGGGCGCTCAATTGCCCTAACCACTAGGTCCACAGACCTCAACATAGGTGCAGATTGGAAGTAAGTTTCAATCTGACACCGCTAATGACTTACGTAATTCATTATTCATTGAATGTGCCAAATGCATAACTAACTGATTTAGTGAGGTAATAAAAATTTAAGGCAAGGATTTCAATGTTATTGCTATGTTAAATTGTCGCAGTGTTTGCAAGATCTTCATACGTCAAACTTAAGCTGATCTCAGATATAGATAGAACCCCATTAATGAGATTAAAACAGCGAGAGTTGATCGTTCGCTATTGTCTCAAAATTCAGGCCAATAAGAGGCAAGATACTATCGGCAATGGGTTGGACTTGCTTTTCAATATAGTGGTCATATTGAAGGGGGGCCGTGGCGGTTTCTGCGGTTTGAGGGCCCTGTACTGTAATAACATAAGCAATGGTAGTATGAAACTGATAGCGAAGTGGCAACCCCTGTTCTTTATAGTACTCGTCGGCTAATCGCGCTGCCCTTACGTGGGGAGGCAGCGACTTGGTATACGACGACAAAGGCTTTCGCAGCCGCTTTTTATAGACCAAAGCGTGATCCATTTCACCGGACTTTATCGCTGCTATCGTGCTATTTATGTAGTCTTCAACAGGCTGTCCAGTAAACACTTTTTTGTACAGCTCGTACTGGAAGGTTTTAGCTAGTACCGTCCAATCAGAGCGGACATTTTCTAAGCCTTTAAAGACAAGTTCACCGCCCTTCATTCCTGCGTAACGTTTTTTGCTGCCTTCGGAAGAGCCTCGGATCGTCGGCATAAAAAACGTAGAAAAGTGAGATTCAAACTCAATTTCTAAGTGGCAATCAATGTCGAACTCACTTTTTAGTAACTCTGTCCACTTTCGATTAATAATGCTAGCGAGCTCAAGTCCAGTCTCTGGGGGCGTACCCAGTGCATCATTCCCTTCTACATGAACAAATGTTGAGTCGGTATCGCCGTAAATAACCGTATAGCCTAGTTCTTCAATCCAACCCGCAGTGGTTTGCATAATCTCGTGACCCCTTAATGTGATTGAGCTAGCCAGGCGAGGATCGTAGAAAGGGCAACCTCCACTACCAAGCACACCATAGAAGGAGTTCATTAATATTTTGATGGCCTGAGAGCGCGGTGCGTCATTCTGTTTTTTGGCTTCGTCGCGCTGCAGCCATAGGTTTTCAATGATGGAAGGTAGAAAATGAGATTCGCGGCTAAATACTGCGCCTTTAAAACCTTCTATCGCCGTGTCAGGAGACTTAAGCCCTTCTGCAAGTCCTAACGGGTCGATTTTAAATGTACGAATGATGGAAGGATATAGGCTCTTAAAATCGAGGACTAAAACGTCTTTATATAAACCTGGCTGGGAACGCATGACATAACCACCCGGACTAGCCAAGCCTCCATTTTCAGGTCTTACCCCCGCGACATAAGACTTGCGGTGAAGCTTAGGCAAGTACACATTTAAAAACGCGGCCACTGACCCTCCGGGGCGACTCATATCTAGGCCGGTAAGAATACTGCGCAGCGCCAGAAAATCGATAAATTGGGTTTTATCCTGAATGCGATTGACCAGTTCCGTGTCTTTAAAGTTATAGTTAGCGAGTGCAACAGGGTCGCTATGATAAAGACGCTTTATCGCTTCAAGCTTGTCGGCAGCCTGAATAAGCTTATTTTCGCCAAGCAGTTCTTCAGATACGTGATCGAGCGAGAACGACTCGAATTGATAAGTCATTGTTTTTAGTGCTTCGATACCATCAATGACGCATCGTCCTGGCACATCAACGAGGGTTTGATCTTCCCACTGTCTTACAGAAGCCTCTCTGCCATGGCGGCCGATAGCATACTTTAGCGAGTTAGCCCTAGCGCGGCGTTCAAGTACCGCCATATCGAACTGTTTAACGTTCCAGCCTAAAATGATATCTGGGTCGTAGGATGTAAGATAAGAAAAAAATGCTTCAAGCAGTACTTTTTCTGATTCAACGGTAATGAGCTCGTACGCGCTGTCTTCTTGTCCCTGCAATGTTTGCCCAACAAAGCGTGGCGGGCATAAAAGCAGCACAACGTTGAGTCCTTCACCGGCTAACGCAATGCTAAAGAGTTCTTCATGCTCATTGCATTCGATGTCTATGCTTAGCGATGTAAATGTGGTTCTGAATTGACAGGGTCTGATTTGCGCATTTTCTATAACGATCTGAGGCGTATCGTCGAAATCTTGCGGGGCCAGGAATTCCACCGCGCCATACACAAAGCGCTCCATTAAGTAGCGATCGGCAACGCGAATATCGGCTTCGTACAATACAATACTGCTTTCCTGCGCATGCTGGCGAAGCTGATGCATGTGTGATTCGGTTGCGGTTTTTACCGTCGCAACAGGAACTTGTTCCAGCGTGTGAAACCCGTCATCTGAAATACTGATCTTTGCAGAAATACGCTCGGCGATATTGCGTAAATCATTGGCGTGATCAACAGATACAAAGCAAGTGGGGTATTGGGGTGAAGAAATTAACCTAGCGGTGCTACTGGGCGTTTTAACCCATAGCTCAACATACACCTTGCCTCGCCGGGTAAACGTACTTTTATTGAGTATGAACCCTTGTTGTATTGTTGAGGCTGACATGAATCTAATTTACTAACCGGCTTTGTTGACGTTAATTTCTTTAAATAGCCTCATGGGCGTGTACGTTTTATAAACTCGCATTACCGTTATCTGTTCAATAACTGGCGCAAAGGTGCAATAAAAATGCGCTACCACTGTGCACGAGAAACGGCAGTAGGCTTAGTATAACGTTTGTTATCACCTACTCCTATAGATCTCTATTCGACAGATATGTTTGTTTTTGTAAGCAGCGCGAGTTAAAACGAAAACGTACAGTCTTTGTGCACGTTAGACCATGCACGATAGAAAAGGTGAGGGCGATATGGAATATCTATTCGATAAACAGGTAGAGCCGGGCGAGCTAATAGAAGTGGCCGATGGTGTTCTTTGGCTAACAATGCCGCTCCCATTTGAACTTGACCACATAAATTTGTATCTGATCCGCGGTGAAGGCGGTTGGGTGGTCATTGATACTGGCATAGGAACGTCCACCACCAAAGCGCTGTGGGAGCGTATATTCAAGCAATTAGACGGGCCAATAGTTGGTGTCATCGTTACGCACTTACATCCTGATCATGTAGGGTTAGCGGGCTGGATAGCCGACACGTATAACGTCCCCTTTTATATGTCTCAAATTGAGTACTTTACTGCCAGAGCGTTTGCGGCAGGAAGAAATGGCGCAACGAATGAGCGGGATGTGCAATATTACCAGCGAGCAGGTTTAGACGAATCCATGATCGCAAAGCTTACTTCTGGTGAAGGCAATGGCTACAGCAGCGTTGTTTCACCACTACCCATTAGCTACACCCGTCTAAAACATGGTATGACGCTGTCGCTTGGCGGTAATGAATGGCAGATCATCATTGGCCGCGGCCACTCTCCTGAGCATGCGTGCCTTTACAATAAGCAAAAAAATATTCTCATATCAGGCGATCATATTTTGCCGATTATCACGCCAAACATTGGCGCCTACTCAACAGAGCCTGATGCCAACACCTTAGACGACTACCTTTCTACGCTGCCGCAATTCAAGAATTTGCCCAAAGATGCGACAGTATTACCTGCTCACAAGCTACCCTTTATCGGCCTGCATGAGCGAGTAGATTCGCTTATTGCTCATCATCACGAGCACCTAAAAGCACTGTTAAATGCTTGCGAGCAACCTCAAACGGTCGTAGAGTTATTACCGGTTATGTTTAAGCGCAAGCTCTCTAGTCGCAACATGGTGTTTGCAGTAGCAGAGTGTTTGTCTCACCTTAATTACTTGCTTAATGAAGGAGTCATTTCGCGGACGTTAAACAGCAAGGGTGTGTATACATTTAAAGCCTGTGAAGTAAAAAAGCTTGCTTGTTAGTTCAGTCAGAGGACATACAAACAGAGTGAGGATTAACAACGTCCTACTCTGTACTGGGCTATCTGTTTTCTAGGCCGTTTGAGAGTTTTCCGTTTCGTTTTCTTTATTCTCTTCATTATCTTCACTGGACGGGGGCTGTGCTGCAGGCTGTTTCGGAATGGTGATCTCTACCACGGTTCCTTTTGCCTCTTTGCTGCTAATAGATATTTTACCTTGATGTTGTTCGATGGCGGTGTAAGCCACAGAAAGGCCCAGCCCTTGGCCTTGCCCTTCGGGCTTTGTAGTAAAGAAGGGTTCAAAGACTCGCTTTAGATGTTTCGTAGGAATACCGCAACCCGAGTCCAGTATTTTGATGGTCACCAACGTAGGTGAATCGAGCACAGTAAGTTTAATGAAGCCCCTATCTTCTATGGCCTGCGCTGCATTTATCATGACGTTCATTAGCGCCTGTTTCAGCGGCCCAGGGTTTCCCATTACCTCCACTTTCTCTAATTCACATTCAAATTTATATTGGGGCGTGCTGTACTGGGCGGAAATAAGCGTGATCAGCTGGTGACACACGGCGCAGATATCTACTATCTGCACGCCTTCGGTAGTCTCCAGCGAAAAGTTCTTAAGGTTTTCGACGATGTCTTTTACGCGGGTAAGACCATCTGTCGATTCGGCAATTAGCTCAGTAATATCGTCCTTTAACAAGTCGTAGTGATTAGACTCAAACAGTGCGTCAATCTGCTCTTTAAGTTCGTCGGTGAAGTGTTCGAGTTGCCCCTGAACGCCATCACAAATCGCAATAAGGTGAGTTGCGTATTGCTCAAGTGTATTGAGGTTAGCGCTCACAAAACCAATAGGGTTATTAATTTCGTGGGCTATCCCCGCCGCTAGCTGACCAGTAGAAGCCATTTTCTCAGCCTGAATTAGCTGGCTCTGTGCGGTATCGAGTTTGCGAATTAACTTTTTTTGCGCTTCGTGTTCTTTCTTCAAAGCTTCAGAAAGCTTTTGCTGGGCTCTAAAATAGCTAGCTTGGGCGGTCACATCTTGCAGAAAAATACACGCCAATTTTTGCCCTGTGTTTTTGTCTTTAATGGGCAAGATTTCCATGTTTTGATACATCTGTGTTTCTTCACCCGTTATAGGGCGAGAGCTCTTAAACGGAAAGATGTGGGGGCGTTGTTCCCAATAGCTAAAGCTAGGATGCTGCAGAACAAAAACTGACTTTAGTCTGCGTTTTAGAAACTTACCTTGTCCTTGAAATAACTCAACAACTGGCGTTTCTTTATAGCAGTCGCGCATATTGTGAGGAAGTCGATCTAAAAAGAAGTCGTTTAGATAAACAACCTTAAAGCTCTCATCGACTATACCAATTCCGACAGGTAATTTACCTACCAGTTGTTCAAACATTATGAGAGTAACTCATCCAATGTGTCTTTCATGCGTGCAAGAGATTCATCGTCTAAGCAGAAAACAACGCGCATGCTAAACGACGAGATCGCGATAATAAACTGCACTTCCATCACTAAGCTGTGCTGCCATTGCAACTCATCGAAGTTCGCTTTATCGGGCAAGAATAACGTGGGCATGTTCAAGTTAGTGGTAAGCTCCAACTGGTCGGAAAGACCAGCCAAACACGCACCTGCCAAAATGTTACAAAGCTCCAAGATAATCTCTTGAATGTCTTCTTTGCTTAATGGTTCATCGTAATCCATTAACGTTGCGACCTCACTCAATCCAGCTTGAGATAGCACAGACATCACTTCGCCGTGTACGTCGCCTAAAAAAGACTGACGGGTATAGAAAGCGTCTTCGGTTTCAAATAAGAGACTGTAAAGCTGGGTGGGAGTAACCGCTGAGATTTTTGGGATAGAAATATCAATTTTGGTTTCAATTAACTGCGCAAGAGAGTTAGCCGCTTGCCCCATGGAAATATTTAGGAGTTCTTGAAGGGCATCTCTTTGCTCTTCGTCTAGTGGTAGTACAATGCTCATAGATACCCCAACTCAAACAACGACATTGCTAATTCTTCTTTATCAAGCGGTTTGCGTAAAAAGCGCTTTGCCCCCAGAGACATGACAATTTTCTGTTTTTCTGGCTGAAAGTCAGCGCTAATCACAATTACATTTGGGGCGTCGGGCCTTTGGTGCAAGAATTCCAACACACCAACGCCGTCAACTTCTGGCATGGTTAGGTCTAAAAGTACCAATGCAAATTCACTTTCTGACAGCGCATTTATGGCTTCTTGCCCGTTTGTTGCTTCGGTGATGTCATACTCTAAATCTTGCGGAAGTGAGCGAATCACACTACGCCTCGACAACTTAGAATCATCAGCTACTAATACAGAAATTGACATTTACAGCCTCCTAGAGCGGCATTTAATGCGATGCCTTTTTAGTAAAGTATGTGCAACTTTAGCGTTACTGCAACAATACCGTAAAAATTTTCCAATCAGCGTATTCTTTGAGCAGTGGCGCTTTAAAATGAGTATATGACAGAAGTGACTTTTATGCGTATTAGACTTTTAGTTGAAAATGACTAGGAGAGTAAACGAGGAAGTAGCAGAAAATTTAAGTCTATAAATAGCGAAGTGTGCATTGACCGACAATGCACACCCTTGCAGCTAAGTATTTTGCATAGTGTACATTTTTTCAAGTGCACTGGGCATGGCATCAACATAGCGTTTTACATCGCCAATTTTTCCCATACTTACGCGAGACCAGTTGTCGTACGTACGGTAGATTCCTCTAATCAGCACGTCCTGTTCAGCCATGGCTTGGCGGAAGTACTCTGCGTTGCCGTCACCTAAATTAACAAAAATAAAGTTAGTACTAGAAGGTAGCGCTGTCAATCCATTTGCTTTTACTGCGTCCATAACCATAGATTTACCTTCATAAATTTTCTCTTTAGAGAAGGTTAAAAAGGCATCGTCATTGTAGCTGGCGATAGCCGCGGCAAGGCCTGCTTGATTCAATGTATAGCCGCCCATGCCATAGCGATTGATCCACTCAGTGTTTTCCTCTGATGCGATTAAATAGCCAACGCGCATACCTGCTAAGCCATAAATCTTTGAGAAGGTTCTCGCTACAATGACATTATGACCAGCTTTAACGAGCGGAATCATTGAATGCTTAGGAGGCTCATCGATAAGCTCGTTATATGCCTCGTCGACCAACACCAGTGTTTTTTTAGATGCTTTTATGCAGAATTCGCGAAGCTTATTCGGATCGAGCACTTTTCCCGTTGGATTATTCGGGTTACAAATGTGCACCATACCAATTGAGTCGTCTATTGCGGCGTACATGGCATCAAGGTCAATATCAAGCTCTGCCGTATTAGCAACTCTCACTATTTCTGGCGCACCTTGTTTTTCAGGTGCTTTAGACGTGGTGTCCCAAAAAAGGTCCGGGCCCAGAATTTTTCCATTCTTGCTGGCCGCAAGGGCGGCGTAGGAAAGAATAGGGCTTGAACCTGCGCTCAAAGAAATGTGCTTTCGAGTAATGCCATAGCGCTCGGCAATCATATCCAATAGCGTCATAGCGGCAGGATAAGCATAGTAGGCTCCACCTTCCGCCGATGCTTTTGCGATAGCGTCTAGCGCTTTCGGGCTCGGCCCAAACGGGTTTTCATTGGCATTGAGCTTTGCAACCCCAGGCTTTGGTCCATACATAACAGGCGATGGGGAAGCGCTTGCGCTAACAGATTGGGCGCTCACAAGGTGACTTATGCCACTCGCACCTATTGCTGACGCTGCAACTGTGCCACCAATAAACAAGCGTCTTGAACGGTTATAACTCACGGGTTGTCTCCTTCTTCTTTTAAATGGCTTTATAGAACATTGCGCTAGAAACAATGACGAGATAGATGCCAAATAAGCGCTTTAGCTTCTTTTCACTGAAGTTGTGCGCCATTTTGGCTCCGATTGGAGCGGTAAAGATTGCCCCAATACTGATAGCAATAAGCGCAGGTATATTGATGTAGCCAATAGTGCCTACCGGCAACGAGGCGGTTTCAGGGTGCTTCATAAACAAAAAGCCAATGGCACCAGGAAGCCCGATAAGAAAACCGACGCCTGCGGCGGTCGCGACAGCCTGTTGAATGGTGCGCTGGCACATCACCATAGTGATTACGGTTGGCGTGCCACCACCTATGCCAAGCAGAGCAGAGAAACCACCCAGAACAAACGCCAAAACCGCTTTGCCTATGCCTTTAGGCATATCGAAAACAAGCCCGGGTCTTACAACGAACTCAGGGAAAAGGAAGTATACGGAGTAAAGTAGAACACCAGCGGCGAACACGACCGTTAAACCATTGGCGCTGGAGTTGTTTGCGATGAGCAGCCCGCCACCAACGCCAAGAATAAGCCAAATACTCCACGAGCGAAGAATGTCAAAATCCACCGCACCTTTAGCGCGATGCGCCATCACTGACCGAGCGCTTGATACCACAATGGATGCCAATGATGTTCCGATGGCTACCTTAACGAGGGCTTCTGATGGAGGAGTAAAAAACGGAAAAACAGCGAGAAGAGCAGGCACGACAACAAACCCCCCGCCATTACCAAACAGACCTGCCGTGATACCTGCAATGGCACCCGTTATACATAAAGTAACTACAAACCACAGTAGCTCTATTTCCATTTGCTTTTTACTCCGCATGAAACAGCTTTAAACATGAATGACCTTTTAAGTTTTTCTTATATACAGTTAACTACATACACAAACACCGACTTATGTCGGTGTTTGCAAGGAGCCAGTTAAAAACGGGCTGCAAGTCGGGTGTAGTAATATCCTCCCTGCCAATCAACCACCGAGGCAGAGTCATAGACTTCACCGCAACAGGCGTCGCCGTTAGTACTTACATCTGGGTAATTGTCGAAGAGATTTCTTACCCCCACTGACAGGGTGAGGTTCTCGTTAATAAGGTAGGAGCCCTCTATATCGAACATATATTCGTCACCGAAGGTTTGAATATTCGTGGCGTTTACCCCGTCATCGCTTCCCGCATTTTCGTATTCGCCAAAATAGCTAAGACGTGCAACGGCAGACCACACGTCGTAACTGTGGGTAACTGAGAAAACACCACGCATTTCGGGGCGGCCATTTTCAAAGTCGAACTGATCCTCAGCGTTCAAGTATTCACTCGGATCAGAATCGAACTCTGTTTTGTTGTAATTCACAGAGCCGGTTAGCACGGTTGCGCCATACCTCGATTCCATCTTGTAAGTAGCAACAACGTCCACGCCTTCGGTTACGGTATCGAAAGCGTTTTGGAAGAAGAACACACCACCAATGGACTCGGCGCCAGAAACATTGGCACCTGCTAGGGCTAGATAGTTTTGGTAGGCGTCATAACCGTCTGCTTGAGGATCGGTAACGACAGTGGTGGAAACATCTCGGGTAGACACAGAGTAAAGGCGGTCTTCAAGCTTGATGTTGTAGTAATCAACAGTGAGCGTTAAATCGCCATAGTTCGCAGTCATGCCCAGCGTAAAGTTGGTCGATTTTTCGGGTGAAAGCTCGTTGGCACCAAGCGCCTGCGCTACTTCGCCGCCGGCTGGGAACAGACCTGTTGCTACTGGGAAGCCATCGGGCAGACGGGTAGATACGTTGGTGGTGCCTTGCTGACCTGGAGTAGGAGCTCTAAAGCCAGTGCCAAAAGACGACCTAAAGCCTACTTCATCACTAAACTGATAGAACCCTGCTACTTTGTATACTACTTCTGAGCCAAAGTCAGAATAGTCTTCATAACGCAGCGCAGCCTGAGCAAACAACTCGTCTGTAATGTCACCAGAGATATCCGTGTATACCGCATATGAGTCACGCTCGTATGAGCCCGAATAGTCTGGTGAATAGCCAGGGAAGCCGTTGGAGCCAACGCCTACAACGGTATAAACGGCGTCTACTCCAGCGAATCCATCATCTTCAACCCCATCGTCGTTACTGTCAGCACTGGTGTAGTTGGCACAATTCAGAGTTGAACCGTTAGCAATGACAGCAGCGCCCACTGCCGTAGGGGTGTAGTCGTCGTTACAAAACTCCCAAGGGTCGGATGTGGCGTAAGAGCCTGCAAAATAGGAACTTAGCTCGCCTTCAGAGATTTCGTACGACTCATCTAAGTAACTTGCACCGAAGGCAAGAACATACTGGTTCAAGTCATAGGTGAAGTCAGCTTGAATCTGTGTTTCTTCGTTGGTTAAGTCACCCGGCTTAAATGAAGTAGGTGACTCGTTACCCAGTGACGGGTTAATGGTATTGGCTAGTGTGTAAGAGATTTCATTATTGCCGTAACGACCACTGATATCATAAGTAAGGTCGCCCGACATGCCCTTAACACCACCAACAAATGAGTAGTCAGTCACATCACCGAAGAAACGAGGCGTGAAGCCACCGGGGAAGAACTCTAGTGGGTTCCAGATTGAACCGTCCTCTAGTCGAATGTCTTCAATGGTGCCATTGCCTGGATAGCGATAATAAAATGAACCGTCACCTTCACTTTCTGAATAGTTACCGAATGCGTAGAGTTCAAGTTCACTGGATAGTGCGTAACCGGCGTTAAAGAAAACACGCGTCCCGCTTGTATTTGGTTGCCCCCATGGTTGGACTACGTCTGAACCATGAACGCTGTTGGCCATGGCCGTAGCATCAGCGATGTATTGATCTGATTGGTCATCCACACAAAACCATGGCTCACAATATTGCTCACCACGAAAGGTGGCTTCACTGTCAGAGTATTCGGCTGAAATACTGAAAAAGCCATCGTCGCCTAACGCGAAACCTTTATTCCCAGTAACGGTAATTTGATCGCCATCTCCTTCGTAGTAGCTGCCGTAGTCGGCAGTGAACGAGCCGCCTTCGGTGTTATTTTTTAATTGAAAGTTGATAACACCTGCAATGGCATCTGAGCCATATTGCGCAGCTGCACCGTCGCGCAACACTTCAACACTTTGAATTGCTGCGGTGGGAATAGTTGCGATGTCTGGCCCCTGTGTGCCAGAACCGCCAATTGAAACAAGTGCGGCCCTGTGACGACGTTTAGAGTTAACCAAAACAAGCGTTTTGTCGGTGGGCATACCTCGAAGCGTTGCTGGACGGATAAACGTTCCGCCGTCGGAAATGGGTTGACGGCCTACGGAATAAGAGGGAACGAGTGTCATAAGGACATTGTTCATATCGGTAAACGCAACGGCTTCAACGTCTTCGGCGGTGAGTACATCAACCGGTACAGGAGAGCTGGTTACTGAACGCGGTGCACCGCGGGCACCAACAACGGCAATGCGTTCTAGGTCTTTGGCTTCTGTGGTTTCTTCAGTCACTTCTTGCGCCTGTACAAGCAATGAAGTAGTGAAAAGTGTTAATCCGGTAAGTGCGTAACGTACTGCAGTGTGGAGCTTTTTCTGTTTCATTTGTGTTCCCAATCGTGCTTATTGCTACTTAGTTTTGTGGGTGTGGATTATTAAAATCTGCACTCTTTTTAGGCACGCACGAGCACTACTTTGATGCGAGAAGCATCTTGTTATTGTTGTCTAGCAACTCGTGTACAAGAACAAGGCTAAAAACTCTTTGGCTTTGCAGGAAGAAAGAAGATTATTCAGGGGTATAAGAAAAATATTGAGCCGTCTCACAGGGCGCTAATTTAATGCTATTAGACTTAAGTATGGGGGAAGACAAGATTTTCATGCCCCACTGCTTTTAGCCCATTTTTACAATTTTGCTTCATATAACTTAATGGAATGGCATATTCGTTGCTGCCATCTTCGTTAAACCGTTCCCGTTCTAGAACTCACCACCTTTGTAAGGAGGGCAAGTGCATTCAAAACAGCTGCATTATTTTGTTATGACTGTGCGTAAGGGTAGTATTGCTGCGGCGGCGAGAGCATTGGATATCGCTCAACCCGCCATTAGTCAGCAGTTGGCAAGTTTAGAAAGAGAGATGAAAGCGACGCTGCTTGAAAGAAGTTTTTCGGGAGTAAACCTAACATCGGCGGGCGAAGTTTTTTATAAACATGCATTAAAGCTGCTAACCGAAATAGACAACGTTAAGGCCGCATTGGAAGCCTTTCAAACTGGACAAAAGAAGGTAGTAAAAATAGGAATGCTACCGTCAATCGGCAATGTGCTTTCTTTACCGCTGCTCACGGAGATAACGGCGAACCATAAAGGGCTCAAAGTCGAAATCAGCACTGGACCGTCTTACACCATTAATGATTGGCTTGAGTCAAAGCAGGTGGATGTTGCGCTTACTTATCAGCAAGCTGTCGACCCTAAATTCATGCGAGTCACACCGCTAATTCAAGAAGATCTTCATTTGGTTTTTTCTGCCTCCTCATCGTGTGAACAATACGCCAAGCTTCGAGATAGAACGACGATCCGTTTTTGGGAAATCAGTGAATTACCTTTGCTGTCACCGGGTAACAAAGATGCATTGGGTCAACTAATTGCTGACTATGAAAAAGCAACGGGCGTTAGTTTGCAGCACGACTTGGCTTATTCTGGACAACTCATGACTGGCCTTAGGCAAGTTATGCAGGGAGAAGGCGTGATGATCCTTCCTACATCAGCTATTTTTCATTTAAAGGAGTCTGGCCTAGTTTCATCACTGAAAATAACACAGCCAGAAATGCAGCGTACTGTACTCGCTGCGACAAACAAAAGTGCCAAGACGCTGCTAGATAGCAGTCCGATCATTGATATTCTCAGAAAAGTAGTGGCTCAAGAAAACGCACTGAAACACTGGTGCGGTACGTTAGAATTTGCCGCTTCATCGTTCATAGCGCAACCTGCATAGCACTGTGCCAACACAAAATGATGCTAAATCTCGCGTACGACGAGAATAATGCAACCCGTTAAGTGCAAAAGAGCACTTGGTTAATCGTTCTGGGGCAGTTCAATATCAACAAGCACAGGTAAATGATCTGACAAGATTCGAGTTTTCGCATTTTTTAGTTTTCTGCACGCTTTTACCTTGATGTCGTCAGACACCCATACTCTATCAAGTGCAAATACAGGAAAGTGGCTTGGAAATGTTGCCCCCACTTTTTGCTGTAATAGCAATTCGTTAAGTGCTTTAAACGCTTTTGAGAAAAACTGCCACTCGTTGAAATCACCGGCTAGAACTAGAGGGATTTGCTTCTCTTTCATCTTCAAAGAAAGGTGTTCATGAAGCAAAGAAAACTGTGAGCGACGTTCTAGCTTCTTAAGCCCCTTATGGGTATTCACAACCGTAAGGGGGGTCTTCTCTGTCTTGAGCTCTACAATCTGAACATTTCTAGGCTGTCGCCCGTTTTGGCTGACATCCAGTGTATCGTGCGCTAATACGTCAAAGCGAGTTAGGATGGCGTTGCCATACCAGCCATCAGATTCCCTAATGGCTGGTGATGGAATGAGCTTAAACGTGTTTTCAGCGCAGATATCTTTAACGTCCTGTGCTGTACTTCGCTCAGAGGGACGAGTATCCATTTCTTGCAGCAGCACCACGTCGGCGCCACTGTTTGCCAAGAATTGCCCTATGCGTTTGTAATCGTGCTTTTTGTCTCTACCTATTCCGCTGTGAATGTTGTAGGTCACTATGCGGCACATTTCTCTACCTCATCTTTGTCACTATTATCACTGGCAGTATCTTGATTCCCCGACTCCTTTCGAGCTTGGTAGTAGCGGGCAAATTTTTGCGAGCCCCAAATCATAAGGCCCCATAAAACGATACCGCCAACTAAATAGCTAATGGTTTCCACAGAAGGGTTTTGCCAAATTTGTGCTATCGAATCACCCACAAGCCCTTTCGCAATCATGGGCGGGAACATGCCTAAAAATGTCCCTACTAAAAACTGGAAAATGCCAATAGATGAGATGCCCGCTACCAAATTCACCAAACTAAAGGGCGCTACAGGCAGCATTCGAATGGCCGCGACGCCAACGATACCGCTACGCTTTAGTTTTTCATCAACGGCAGCTACCTTTGGACCACCAATTTTTCTAAGCCCCGCGTTGCCAGATAGCTTGCCTATTCCAAACATGATTGCAGAGCTCATTAGTGCTCCCATGATGCCGTAGATGGGCCCCCATATAGGGCCAAAAATAGCAGCCACAGCAAGTGACAGTACAGTGACCGGGAAGAATAAAACGCCGCCGACCACATAAACCAGCAACACGGTAGGCAGAGCAAAGTAGGTTCCACGACTTTTCTCTAAAAAGGCGTTAATGCTGTCGGAACTTAACCATGGTATGGACTGGCTAGCCCAAAACATAAGCCCGCCAAGAACAGCAATGATGGCAAGACCGATCAAAATCATAATACTGCGACGTCTTGGGTTACGTGCAGGCATAGCAGCTCCATCAAAGGTTGGCACCGAAATAAGGGGTTCTTCAGGGTCAGATAACGCTCTGAACACATTCTTAACGGATTGTTCGGTAAACACCTCATCGCGAACTTCGGTAAGTACGTAGCCGTGTGCTATCTGATCCTGCATTAATGCTTCAACCGGATATTCATTGTTGAATAACGCTGGCATTGCATCAATATCGCGTCCCGTGTGCTCTGCGAGTAAGTCGTTTCTCACTTGCTCAATACACGCCTGATTGTCCTTAGTGTTACCGAACAACACCGTGTCGATTTCGGTGTCTAGCGTCATTGAGCGATTACTCAAGTTTGATGACCCGATAACAAGGTATTTGTTATCGATGGTCATCACTTTGGAGTGGATGCGCTTGTATGCCTTGCGGCCTTGCATGTCTTCAATTGAAGAATAAGTCAGTTTTACTCGCTTAGGGTCAATCCCTTTTTCTAAAATTTCCTTGAATTCTATGCGGCTTGCCCAAAATGCTTCGCACTCAAACTTACCTTTTGGCTCGTAGGAACTTACGATAATGACCGAAAGATTAGGTTTCAGTTTGAGCTGCTTATTCAGCGCTTCAGCGATCTCCTGACGCGTTGTAAATTGATTCTCAATGTAGATTACAGACTCTGCTTCACCGATAAGATCAAGCAGCATATGACGTACTTCTTGAGCAGGCTCGACCTCATCCATAAATGGAATCGTTCTGGCAAGTGCACACTCTACGTCTTCAAAAAGGGGAGGATAATCTTGTGGCCAAGCATCAGGCAACGGGGCATTTTCATCAATGCGCGCGTCCTCGCGGATATCAATAGGTGAAGAGTCAGCAACACGCTGCCACCTCCATCGAACTAATTTTGAAAAGTCGGCTACTACAGGTCCACTTGATACCATTTGCACATCATGAAGAGGACCATACTCCCCATCAGGCCCATCACGCTCTTCTGAAACTACGGGATGGTCACGGGTATCCCAGCGGTTAGTGGATACATCCATTCCACCTGAGAACACGAGTTCATCATCGATAACCACAATTTTTTGGTGCTGACTTCCGCCCATCGGAATCGTGTCATCGAGCTCGGTTTGCACATTGTCTGGAGTTTTTTCTTCCCACACTTCCTTTGCCCACATTTCGCGCTGCGCGAAGAAGGCTAGCGATGAGTCCCAACGTAACAGGTAAATTTTAATGTCAGGGTTTTGCTCAGCTTTCCACTTAAGTAAATCACTTATTACGCTCGGCGCTTCACTGTTCGCTTCGTCGTCGCCTCGCAGCAAGCGAATGCGGCTATCTATATCCCATCCAACAATGAAGATACTGTGCTTAGCTTTAACGATAGAGCTGTGCAAGGCTTTATAATAGTTTCCGCAATCTATCAAAGGTGTAGAAAAGCGAGCCTTGCTCTCTACCCAACAGTTTTGACCGGGTTGAAATACACTCTTTCCTGATTGCATGTGACGTTTCCTATTTATTCATTTTTCACTATTTGTATTCTGTTGCAGAATTTGTACCTCTATAAAACGTAAGAGCGAAAAATGTAAGTAAATGATTTTTATTGATAATTAGAGTTTTTGAGCTCGTGTGTAAGATGTATCAGTTCGCAATGTGTAATATTTTCACTGTGAAACGAGTTTAATATTCACAGTTGGAAAAACAGGGAAAGATCTTCCATATAACTTAAAAAATTTAATGAGAAGGTCTAGATAAATGAAGTTTTTTTCAAAGGAAAATGCGGCGAAACAGGCGCTTGCTCAATCAATCTTGGCTGTAGTTACCATAGATGAAAAAAACAACATTACGTTTTACAACGATGCCGCTCAAAAGTTATGGGGCTATACGCCAAACGAGGTACTAGGCAAAAATATCAAACTATTGGTTCCCCACGAACACAAAGCAAATCACGACAATTATGTTAATTCTCATCGACAAACAAATGTTAATAAAATCGTTGGCAGCTCGCGAGAAGTCGAATTAGAAACAAAAAGTGGGGAGCGAATTTGGGTTCAGCTTGCTTTATCTCAGGTTATTGTTGCAGGAAAGAAGCACTACACCGCTTTCGTTCGAGACGTTACAGAAGAGCGAGAGTCTCGCGAAATAGTGGAGCAAACATTAGAGCAAGCGTTAGATGCTGTGGTGTGTATCGATGAAAACAACAACGTAACCTTGTTCAACGCATCCGCTGAGAAGCTATGGGGATACACAAGAGATGAAGTAATTGGCCAAAATGTGAAGATGTTAGTGCCTCAGGCGATTCAAGCGAACCACGATAACTATGTCAACGCAAATAGAGAAACAGGCCAAGACAAAATTGTCGGAACCAGCCGCGAAGTTAAAGTGGAGCGGAAAGACGGTAGAAGCCTGTGGGGCAGGCTGTCTTTGTCTAAAGTAAGGCTGGCTGACCGAACCCTCTACACAGCATTTATTAAAGATGTAACAGAAGAAGTAGAGCAGCGAGAGTTACAACGTATGCTTTCGCTGGTTGCCAACGAAACAGACAATGCCGTCATTATATCTGATGCAGATGGTCTCATAGAGTACGTTAATAACGGGTTTTACCGGTTGACGGGGTGGGAGCTGGACGAAGTAAAAGGCAAAAAACCTGGATCATTTTTACAAGGTGAGGAAACCGATCAACGTACTGTGGATGTGATACGACAAAAAATTAAAAACCGCGAAGCATTTTATGATGAAATTCTTAACTATAGAAAGGACGGTACACCTTACTGGACTTCACTATCAATAAACCCCGTTTTCAAAGAAGAAAAACTCGTTAACTTTATCGCGGTTCAGGCTGATATTACTCGTGTTAAGCAAATGGCTTTAGATTTTACTAACAAATTAAAAGCTATAGGCAGTGCACTTGTTCTTCTTGAAATGAAGCCTAATGGTGAAGTCGTTGAGGCAAACAAACTACTACGCGACACATTGAACGGGGTAATGAGCTCTGAATCATTTGCAAATGAGGTAATGAATAGTCTTTCTGCAGAGGACAAGTCTACTCTAGAGAGCGCTGGTTTTGTTTCAAAAATTACTGAGTTTCAAGTGGCTGGGCGTTATCTTGCCTTTGACGCGAGAATCAGCGCACTTAAGAACTTCAACGGGCAAGTAACACGTTATGTCTTTTTTGCCGTTAATATCACCTCTAGAAAACAAGCGGTGAACGATACTCAAGATTCTATGAAAGAGCTACTGGTTACCAGCCAGACTATAAGTAATATAGTGGGCACAATTAATTCTATTTCTGAGCAAACTAATTTGCTAGCGCTAAATGCAGCGATAGAAGCGGCACGAGCAGGTGAAATGGGAAGAGGGTTTGCGGTTGTGGCTGATGAAGTACGAACGTTAGCAGGTAACTCCCAGTCCTCATCCAATGAAATTGACAACTTAGTTAAAACGACAGTGTCAAAAATTGAGGAACTGGCGCAGCTCATCCAGAAAATAGATGGGTAGCAAAAAGTAAAAAGCCTTGGCTGTGTTGCCAAGGCTTTAGCATTCTCATTAAGTCACGTTGCTAAACGTGAGGCAACCAATGTCTTAGAAACGATACTCAACACCAATACTGGCTTGCTTAAGATCGGTTTCAAAATCGGTGTCGTCAATGTCATCAAACGCTTCGTCTGCATCAAGCTCTGTATCATAAACAGTGTACTCGGCGTTTACTAAAAAGTTACTAGTAATCGCGTAGCTTAGACCTGCGCCTACAAACAAGCTTTCGTCATCGTTATCACGTGAAACGCCAGCAAAGTTATACTCGGTTTCTGACCAAAGTTGACCTGCTTTCGCGTAGAGAGAAAAACGCTCTGTTAATGGAAGAATACCCTTGATCGCCGCTGTGTAGCCGTCTGTTTCAGCACCTGCAAGGTCGTTACCGTAATCACCAAAATCAATGTAACCACCTTCAATTGCAATCCACTCATTGAATTTATATCCAACAAGGCCTTGCCAAACATCTTTGTCATCGTCAAAGTCATCTTCACCTTCAACGCGTAGGTAACCGTAATTACCACCTACATAAAAACCACTGTCTTTAGCTTCAATTTGATTTGATTGAGCATGCGCACCGAATGAAGCCATAGCACTGATAGAGGCAACAGCTGCAAGTCCGGTAAGTGTCTTAAGTGTGTTTTTCATAAGTTCATCCTCATTACTTCTTTAACATTCCATCGACTTCTTATCTGAAGTTAATGCGTCTTTAATTGCATCATCTCTGTATCAATTGCTGTGCCATGGTAGAAATTGCAGAATGTATTTCAATTAGATGAAAACTTTACATAAACCGACACTTTTTAGTTGGTTATTTAGCCGCTTATAGAAAGTATGGAAAAGTTTCACTCTTCAAGAAGCGAAAAAATTTCCCAATCTCTGAAAGAGATTCACAGATCTAGCTCATTTTCCGCATTACATAGTTCTACTGAGCGACAGTCGTTTACGTCATAAAGTGAACTGGGCTTTTAAGGTATTGAAATTAAACAACTTTTCATTGATTGGATTTTCTAATCAGTTGAATTCATTTTATCAACTGTAAATATTCTCTAAGCCTGTCTATCTTTTAACTGCTTATGAGGTAAACAAAGTGTTAACAAATTAGTGGTGTGATTCGCACTCACGCTTTGGTAACTACAACAAACTCAGACGGGAAAAGACCATGACTATAAACAGGTTTAAAAAAACCACAGTATCAGTACTTGTTGCCCTATCGCTTGGTGCAACAGGGGCTATTGCCAACGATCAAATTAGTAAGCCTGCGGGTGCTAAAGGCACGGGCACTGCTAAAGCTTTTCAAGCGAAAAATAATCAATTTTGGTGGCCTGATCAGCTCGATCTCTCTCCGTTAAGAGATCACGATAATCGCTCAAACCCACTAGGTGATGATTTCAGTTATGCAAAGGCATTCGCTAAGCTAGATCTCGACCAAGTAAAAAAAGATGTTAATGAGCTACTCACTACTTCTCAAGATTGGTGGCCGGCCGACTTCGGAAATTATGGTCCTTTCTTCATTCGACTTTCATGGCACAGTGCAGGTACCTATCGTACGCTAGATGGTCGTGGCGGTGGTGACGGTGGTCAAATGCGTTTTGATCCGCTGAACAGCTGGCCAGACAACGGAAACCTTGATAAAGCGCGTCGCTTGCTTTGGCCTATTAAGCAAAAGTACGGTGAAAGTTTATCTTGGGGCGACTTAATGATCCTTGCGGGTACCGTAGGCATGGAAAACATGGGCTTTGACACCTATGGATTTGCGGGTGGTCGTACCGACGACTGGGAACCTGACATGGTTTATTGGGGCCCTGAAGTGGAAATGCTTGCGAGCGATCGTGAAGAGCGCGACGGTAAGCTTCAGCGCCCGTTGGGGGCAACGCACATGGGCTTGATCTATGTTAACCCTGAGGGCCCTAAAGGTGTGCCTGATCCGATGGGATCTGCGAAAAATATTCGCACTGCATTTGGCCGTATGGCGATGAATGATGAAGAGACCGTTGCGCTAATAGCGGGTGGTCATACATTTGGAAAAATGCACGGCGCACACAAGCCTGCTGATTGTTTAGAAGCTGAGCCAGGCGGTGCAGGCTTAGAAGAGCAGGGACTAGGTTGGAAGAACAATTGCGGTAAAGGCAATGCAGAAGACACGGTAACGAGCGGTTTGGAAGGTGCTTGGACACAGCTACCTACTAAATGGACGAGCCTATATCTCCAAAACTTATTGGGCTTTGAGTGGAAACAAACTCGCAGTCCTGCCGGCGCTATCCAGTGGATCCCTACCGATGAATCGCTTCATAAATCAGTACCAGATGCGCACGTAGAAGGTAAGAAAAATCCTCCTGTGATGACTACAGCTGACTTGGCGCTTAAGTATGATCCAGAGTATCGAAAAATTGCCGAGCGCTTCTTAGCGGATCCCAAAGAGTATCAAACGGCATTTGCTAAAGCGTGGTTCAAGCTAACTCACCGTGATATGGGTCCTAAGGCACGTTACTTGGGTAACGATATCCCAGAAGAGAACTTCATCTGGCAAGATCCAGTGCCTAAAGCTGACTATAAAGCGATCTCTGATAAAGACGTTAAGAAACTTAAAGCTGACATCTTAGACAGTGGCTTAACCGTTCAGCAACTTGTGAAAACAGCATGGGCGGCAGCATCTAGCTTCCGAGCATCTGATTTACGCGGTGGAGCGAACGGTGCTCGTATTGCCCTTGAACCGCAAATGAATTGGGAAGCCAACGAGCCTGAAACCGTTCAAGCCGTTGTTTCTAAGCTTAAAGAGATGCAAGAAGACTACAATTCACGCATGTTTTCTAAGAAGAAAGTGTCTCTTGCTGACCTCATTGTGATTGGCGGTGCCGCAGCAATTGAAAAAGCAGCGGCAGATGCTGGCGTCAAGGTTACTGTTCCAGTGGTTCCGGGTCGAACTGATGCTACGCAAGAGCAAACAGACGTTAATTCGTTTTCATTGTTAGAGCCAACAGCCGATGCGTTTAGAAACTATTACAACGCAGAAGCTAGCTATCGTTCGCCAACCGACATGCTGGTAGACAAAGCCGATCAGCTTAATCTAACAGTACCAGAAATGACTGTTTTGCTTGGTGGTTTGCGTTCATTGGGAGCAAACACAGGTGGCACTAGCCACGGTGTATTTACTGACAAAGTAGGCACGCTTAACAACGATTTCTTCGTAACGCTTCTTGATATGGGCGTTAAGTGGAGAAAAACAGATAACCCGTCGGTATATGAAGGTGTAAACAGAACTACTGGTGAAGTTATGTATACAGGTACGCCTGTAGACCTGGTCTTTGGATCAAACAGTGAGCTGCGTGCAGTGGCCGAAGTTTATGCCTACGACAACGCGAAAAGCCGTTTTGTTAAAGACTTCGTCGACGCTTGGACCAAAGTGATGACGCTAGACCGTTTCGATTTACGTCACGATCTAAACGCCAGCTTGGGTAAATAGATGCGATATAACTACTATCGCGAATTAGCTTAACAACTAATTCTCAACAGACATAAAAACTAAAAGGGCGCTTCCGCGCCCTTTTTAATTGATTTCTATAAGTTGTGTTGTGAATTCTTAATGTGATTAAAACGACCGCGAGACCATCGCAAACCCATCTTTAATTCGATACACTGAACCTTTATTTTTCGCTTCTACAGACAATTACCACAATGGCTAGTCTTCAACGAACGTTGGTCAATTTAGAAATGCTAAGCGACGATATTAACGCACTTCACGTCGACGCACTTAATACGCACGCCCACATTAAGCTTTTACACAATGTGTTGAATGAGCTAGAGAACGCCGAGCAATTTGTTGCCTTAGAAACAGAGGCCAGTTTCCAAAAGTCGTTATCCGGCTCACTGTTTGAGAACATATTTGAGCGAAAGCGTATGGTGGGTGTTTACATAAAGCTGGTGGGCTATGTGATTACAGCGTGGGAAGCGACCAATAAAGCGAATGCAATCATCAGTGAAAACTTCGATTCAAGTGCCGATAAGCGATTGGAGTTACTGCAGGTAAAAGCAATAAAAGCCAAATCTCAATTAAAAACCGTAGCATCAGCGATGGGCAAAGAAGACTATGCAAAGTTTGTCCAGACGTTAGGTCTGTCTGCCCAAGAGTGGCAATGGGATACACTTCGCGCTAGGTTTTAGCCAGCGCGAAGGTATGACCGAAAGCGCTCATGTCATGAGCGAATATAGCTACGGTGTGGTATTTCGAATACCAATGCCTTGTTCGTTGATAACCCTTACTTCGCGTTGAGGGAACGGTATTTCAATGTTGTGCTCGCGTAATGTTTCAAACACAGTAAGCAGCAAATCGCCACCCACGCGGTTTTTACCATCGTCCACACCTTCCATCCAAAACTCAACGAACATGTTAACGCCAGAGTCGCCAAAGCTATCTATTTCACAGTCAGGCAGCTCTTCAAATGGAACATCATCGCCACTGATCACCTGCGGATGTTCCGATACCGCTTCTTTGATAATCTCTACCATCGCGCGGATATCAGTTTTATAGGCGACAGAAAAGTCGATGCGGTAACGTTGTTTTTGGTTTTTGTGTGTCCAATTTATTAGCAAGGAGCTGATAAACTTTTCGTTAGGCACCAGTACATCTTTACCGTCATAAGTTTCTAATACGGCATAGCGCATTTTAAATTCTCTGACGATACCTTTCTGCCCGTCTTCCAATTCAACGTAATCGCCTACGGTCAACGATTTATCCAATAGAATAATGATGCCCGAAATGAAGTTTGATGCGATGGACTGCAGACCTAAGCCTAAACCCACACCTACTGCACCACCAAACACGGCTAGTGCGGTAAGGTTAATTCCCATGACGTTAAGCAATAAAAGAAACACCACACAGAACAGGGCAACTTCAAACAGCTTTGCGAACACTTCTTTGGTAGAAACGTCGAGCGACTTATGGTTTCGAATAATATCTTGACCAATGGCGTTCGAGCTGCGGCCTAGCCAGAAAAGCAAGCCACCAAACAATAGCACTCTTGTTACGCCATACGCTGAAATTTCAACATTTCCGACTGATATTGCCATTGACTCCAACGCTGAAGTTATCAGCGGAAGCACGCCAATTAAGTGTAAAAATAGGATAGGTAAACCCACCCATCGCATAAACGCTGCAATGGTGTTGTTTTCGACAAAACCAGTAATCAAGGAATTAACAAACAGCATTAGTGCTACAACAACGGCTATTTCCAATAGCCATGCATCAAACTGAAATTGCGCCCCCAACACGGTAGTAAGCTTTAGCATACTGATGGTGATAAGCGGGAATAGTGCCTCACCCAGATTGTATAAAAAGCCGTGCATAGTATGTGCGCCTTGCTGTGGCTTTTCGCGGGTAAACTTAAATGGCTTTTTTACTTGTCGTGCAAGTAAAAACGCAACGCAATAAATAATTGCGATTGTTGTAAGCTGGATAACAAAGCTATCAGACATCACCGATGCTTTAACTAAAGCCAACTTTTCCTCAAAGTGCTGGGTTAAACTATCAACATTCATGTTTTCTACTTCACTTGTTTACCACACTGCAGCAGCGTGGATGTAATTTGAGCGTGGAATAACTGCGCGCTTTTTATCTGTTATAACAAATATGGTAAAGCTTTTTTTATCTATCCAACAGAAATTGGCTATCAAGTTGTCTTTAATTTCAAAGGTTTTGAGGTGTTTTTACGTAGAAGAGCCCTGTTTAACTTGTTTTTCTAATGCACACTTTTAAAAGCTAAATGTCTTAAGGTGTTGATAAATATAATTAAACTCTGTTACTTGAAAAGTTTACGTTTCTAGGTCGCAAAATTCGTACTAAATAGATATTTATCGTTTTGATAGAAATATAAATATAACAATATCTCTCCTAAAAATGAGGGAAGACGGTACGGTTCAAGACCATTCTCTTAGTGCGAAAAGCCGATAAAACTTCCCATGCTCTTAAGCTATGTAAATCGGAACTTATTAAGTGAAACGTCAGACAAGCTTAACTAGATTTTGAACAAAAAATGCGCTGGTGGCTTTCGGCTTTTAGTGGTAGACTCCGCGCGCAATTTGTAAGAGTAAACACCTACGTTCTTTTCTTGATGTCAAACACCAATAAGCCAAGTTGGCAATGGCGTATCTCTTTAGGTTTTCCCAGTAATCTATAACCCCCACGGTTAGCAATAAAGCACTAACGCTTATACCTTTGCGGTATGCAATTTTTTATAAATACCTATGACAGGAGTTTATTAATGTCATTTACCCAATTAGGGCTCGCTGAACCCTTGTTAAAAGCTATTGAAAAACGAGGGTTTAGTACACCATCACCAATCCAGGAAAAGGCAATACCAGAAGTATTGCAAGGAAAGGATGTGTTGGCAGCTGCGCAAACGGGAACAGGGAAAACTGCAGGATTTGGACTTCCTATTTTACAGAGATTGATGGAAGGACAACCTGTATCTGGCAACAATGTTCGGGCACTTATCTTAACACCCACGCGAGAACTTGCTGCTCAGGTAGAAGAGAGCATCAGAGCGTTCAGTGAGTTTTTGCCGTTAAAAACTGCCGTGGTATTTGGTGGTGTAGGGATTAATCCTCAAATGATGAAGCTGCGTAAAGGTGTGGATGTGTTAATTGCTACGCCTGGACGACTGCTTGACCTCTACCAGCAAAACGCTGTTAAGTTTTCTCAGCTTGAAGTGTTGGTATTGGATGAAGCCGACAGAATGCTTGATATGGGCTTTATTCACGACATTAAGAGAGTACTGAAGCTATTGCCACAAGAGCGTCAAAGCTTACTGTTTTCAGCCACGTTTTCTGATGAAATCACTGCGCTGGCGAAAACAATAACGCGCAACCCTGTGAGTATTTCAACCGCGCCAGCGAATACCACGGTAGAAGCGGTTCAGCAGCACTTAGTGACCATTGATAAATCTAAAAAGACGACCGCGCTTATTTGTCTGATCAAACAGCAGAAGTGGGAGCAGGTGTTAGTATTTAGCCGCACGAAACACGGTGCTAATCGTATTGCAGAAAAGCTAACTCGGTCAAAAATTCCAAGTGCCGCTATTCACGGTAATAAAAGCCAAGGAGCGAGAACTAAAGCGCTTGCTGACTTTAAAAATGGCGCAATTAAAGTGCTGGTAGCCACCGATATCGCAGCACGCGGCATCGACATTAGTGAATTGCCTATCGTTGTAAACCTAGACTTACCCAATACGGCAGCTGATTATGTTCACCGAATTGGTCGTACAGGGCGCGCAGGCGCTAGTGGACAGGCTTGGTCATTTGTATGTGCTGAAGAACTGCAAAACCTGAAAGATATTGAGACACTGATTCAAAAGCTGCTTCCTCGTGAAACGTTGGAAGGTTTCGAGCCTCAGCAAGCCGTGCCTGTTACCACGCTTTCTAAGCCTAAAAAGCCCAAGAAGCCGAAAAAGCCGAAAGCACCACAAGGTGAGAGCGGCAGCGAAGGTAAACGAAGTGGCGAGAATAAAAAGTCGGGTCAACGTCAAGGCAACCGTAGTGGAAATGGTAATCCGCGCGCAGGTAAACCGGATTCGCGCAACAATAGCGGTGGAAAGCCTGCAGGTCGAAGACGCTCAGGAAGTGAAGGAAGTGCCGCTAAACGACCAGCTAAGCGCAGAAGTAATCCGTCAAATAGCACCACTAATAATACGGCATCAAACAGGGCAAAAGCGTAAACAGTTGAACTGCGCTTCATAAAACCGAGTTTATTAAAAAAGGGCCGTTGGAAAGGCCCTTTTTAATGTCCGTATTCTTTGTTGCGTCACCTTGATGTAGAACCACTATACTTGCGATAACACGCCGCGATTACGAACATTTTAAATCTCGCTGAGTGGGTAATTAATTATGTTCCCACGAAAACGGATTGTATTGTCGCAATGCTGGCGTGGTGTTGACTCCGTTGCCATTCTCAGAATCTAACGTAAGCTCGGCGCGCTTTATCAGCGTTTTTTGCAGTTCAGTGCGAAACCCTTTGGTCTCTTTCCATAGCTCGTTAAGCCCTTGTGGGGTATTACCTTGTAAATCTAGCGCAAGTAGCGGACCGAGTTTGTCATAAGCGCTTTGTAATCTGAGTGCTTGCTCTTTATTGTAAGCTTCTTCTTCATCTGTCGCTTCCCAGTTAATAAACGGGGCTTTTTGCGCAGTTGTCATTGCAGGAAAGCGAGAGAAATACTGAATGTACTCCGATAAGGGGATGCTGTCAGCGCGCCCCCATATATCCATTGACGTTCTGTTTAACAATGCGCTGGTTTTAGGTTCAACCACCATTACTGTTGGTGTGGCGTAATAAATGGGGTAGTCAAATCGCTCGGTTATATTTCTTCTGTCTTCAAGTGTTCCCACATCAACAAATACGGTTTCATAATGAGCGCGTAGAATCAGGTCCATTTCCTTTGTCGCAAAACGCTCAGCTAAGCCAGTACTGTCGTGGCACCACTGAGCACCCAGTACAACCAAAAGTAATTTGCTTTGTTCCACAGCTCGCTGCTGTGCATTGACCACATCTTGATAGGGTGATGCAGACGGAGCGTAAGTGTAAGGACTTTCATTTTGAGTACTTACACAGCCATTTAACGTGGTGAAAGTGGCAATTAGGACAGCAATGTTCAGGCACTGTCTAAAAAAGCGGGCTCGGCGAGTAATGAAATTTTTTTGCATACGGTTATCAAAATAGTAGTTAAATCAACAGCAATGTAGCATAAAAAGGGTGCAGCGACGCACCTAAAACGCAGTGGAGTAACTTAAGCACTGTAGGGCAAAGTCAGGCAAACTCGGGTGCCTGTTGGTTTGTTCTGGGAAATATCAAACTCACCATTTATCAACTTTGCGCGTTCTCTCATCGACAGCAGGCCGAGTGTGGGTTCAGCGTTTGCTAGTTGGGCAATATGCTCAGGGATGCCGCCGCCGTCGTCAGTAACGATAAATACGGCACTGTGTTGCGCATAGTTGATATCAATGCTGAGCGACGTCGCATTGGCATATTTTATACTGTTTGTCACCGCTTCCTGCACAATTCGATAGATATGTATTTTCTGGTCTGAATCGAACGGTACTGGCGTGCCGCTAACGTTAAACGAATAATCTATGTTTGCGCGCTTGAGCGTGGTAAAAATCTCTGAACGTTGGATCACGCTTTCAATGGGAAGTGTATCAATACCGGACGGACGTAATCCCCCTAAGCTTTTCTTCATTGCGTGGTATAGAGCATCTATCTTATTGAGCATCATGTCGTTGTCGCTTTCTCTGCTATCTAACGACAGTTGAAGTTTCAAATCGACTATGCGGTGACCAAAGTCGTCGTGTAAATCCCGCGATAAGCGCTTTCGTTCATCTTCTTGCACTACCACTAATTGACTGGCCAGTGCTTGAGCGCTTTGCACCGATACTTCAAGATCCTCGTTTTTCTTCGCAAGCTTCATATTCAGCAAGGTAGATTGGTTAATTGACGCACCTAAAATGAGGCAACTTGTACATGATGCTAAGATGTAAAACTGATGCTCAATGGGAGGAAGTGCGCTCTGGTTTGCCACCACGAACGCAGTAATACCTATGAGTAAACACGAAAACGCACTGCCAACTATGGCATAGCGATACGATAAAAAGAGCGTGGGGAAAACCGCTAGATACTTAACCTGATAGCTGATGTTAATTTGTTGGGAGTAGGCATAGCTGCTCAGCATCAGCAAAACCAGCCAAGCGATTGTTGTAAGGTACAGTACTAAGTGACTCTTGGGGATAGAAGGCCGTTTATATAATGCGAAAAGAAAAGGACAAAGAACAACAATTCCTACAAAGTCACCCAATGAAAAATCAAACAAAATAGAAAGAAAAACCTCTATGCCTGTTTGCAGTTCAATAGCCCTTCTGCCCAAAAATACCGCCCCAAGAGCAACACTTATAAGAACACCAAAAGCCAACGTGGCAAGGGTGCTGGAAACATTGTCTATATAAGGTGCGCTAAAGCGACGTCTGAATAAATAAACGCATGTACAAATTACTGCGGGTGACAGCACTAAATGGACTAAATACCAACCTATGGTTCCACTTAAAAACGCCGTATTGTCGAGAATGCCACCGGGGTGAAATAAAATGAAGTGGGTTGATTTTTCTGCGATGAGTAGCAGTGGCCAGCTGTAAATTGGCAGTAGTAAAAACGCCGCCAGGCGAACTCCAGCAGGCAAATACCAGCTCACCGTACCTGAAATAATTTCAAATTGGGTGCTGAACAACCACACGCCGTGAAATAGCGCGGTATAACCTAATCCCATTAGTAAATAGGTAACGTTGAAATACCGCGTTAGATTCATCAATTTGCTTTGACTAGCGTATCGTCGTAGATAACGTCAGAAACGTCCAGGTACCCAGTTTCTAACGCAATTCTAAGTAAACCAAATTGTGAGGTTACATTGAGTTTCTTGTAAATATTAGTTCTGTGAACCATCACTGTTTTCGGGGCAGTGTCTATGTAGTAGGCAATCTGTTTTGGCTGGAATCCTTTTGCTAACAGTAAGAAAATTTCCTTTTCCCTTTCAGTAAGGATAGAGGTTAGCTGTTTATCACCGAAAGCTAACTTTTTACTAATATCTGTGCTTAGATAATTCTCGTCTTTTTCTAGAGATTCCAACGCGTCCATTAACTCTTTGGTGGCGGCATTCTTTGTAACGTAGCCATCGGCGCCGAGTTCAAGCGCTTTACTGATATAGCCTACATGATCATACATGCTCAGCATTAGGCACTTTATAAACGGCGAGTCTTTCTTGATTTTTATTAGCGTGTCGAAACCACTTTCCTGTGCTAGTGATATATCTAGAATGGCAACGTCAATATCGTCTAACGTAGCGAAGGAGGGAAGAGCATCCAGAGAGCTTACTGCATAGGAAACATGCCAGCCATACTCTTGCTCGATGAGTGTTTTAATGCCATCCCTTACAATTTCGTGATCGTCAATAATGAGTATGTGCATGAAAAAATGCTTATTATTTCTTAATGCATCAAGTGTACGTTGTATTTGGCTTATAGTGAATAAGCCGATGGCTTAGATTGGTGCTCTCTTTAATTCTCAGAATAAAAAAAGCCGGCCTATCCTTGGCCGGCAATTGCTTAACTCTTAACTGTTCAGCGTATCATTCGCCAACTGTCACGAAGAGCGCGTCAGCGATACGCAAACTACATTAAAGGTTTACAGACACTGGTGCAGAGCATGCAGAGGTTTCATCACAAACCATATAAGTATACTCACCAGGTTGAACGCCTCTGCTTCTGTCGCGATAACGTCCAGTGTTGCTTACTTCTTCAAGTAGCTCACCGTTGCGATAAATCATTACAGTATCGGCCATCGAGCCACTATATGATAAATCTACGCGTAACGAACCGAATCGAGACAGCATAGCGCGGTCAATTTCTGCAACAATGTTGCTATCTGAAACTGATACGGTTTCTGTTGATACGCCAGTTTGGCCTTCAGAGTCGGTAACCGTAAGGGTTACGTCATAGGCGCCAGTGCTCGCGTAAACATGCGTTGGGTTCTCTTCCGTTGAAGTAGAGCCATCGCCAAAGTCCCAGCTATAGCTGACAATGTCGTCATTAACGTCGTTACTGTTATTAGTAAAGCTTACTGATAATCCTGAAGCGTCATAGGTAAACGCAGAGTTAGGCGGTGTTGGGCCTACTTCACCAATACCGGTCACCACAAGGCTCCATGTGTTAACAGTGCCGTTGTCACCGTTGAACGTATCAAGCACGTTCAAGGTCCAATCGCCTGTTGCTACTTCGCCGTTAAAGGCATCAGAGTTATAGCTCTCAACGATATCATCTGTAGCGCCACCTTGATTCTGACGAAGAACGGTGGTCGTACCCTGAGGAGAGGTCAGTGATAGTACGAGATCTCCGCTATAGGTGTGTGTGATATTTACCGACGCCTGCATACCGAATACGGTTAAGTCGTCAGGAACGTTAATCACTAGGTCCACGCCGACATCGTCTGGATCTTCTTCATTCGGTAACGTAGGTACAGCATCACCAGAATACGCGTAAGGGAATTCGTTTAGTCCTTGAGGGTAAACATAAAGATTCGCTGATTTAGATTTCTCAATATCACCGCTTACACCGTTCACCGTAAAGCTGTATGGACCCCAAGGCGTATCTTCAGATGTCTCTACGGTCAGTGTTACCGTATCGCCAGGCATTGCCGAGCTTGCACTTAAAGATGCGATATCACTTGGCTCTGCAAGCGATAGCTGTACTTCTTCTTCGTAGCCAGCAATTGAACCAACTTCAATAGTGAAGGTGTAGGTCTCACCCGCTTCAATTTCAGCTGAACCAGGTGTAATGCCCAGTTTAAAACCTGGAGTTGGATCAGCTTCTTCAAGTGCGTTAAGTACATTTAGGCGGTTACCAGATACGGTGCGACCATCAGCCCATAGGCTAGTTTCACCTGTAGACATTAACAGCTCTTTCATTTCAGATGGCGTAAGTTCTGGGTTTAGTGACCACACAAGTGCTGCTGCACCCGCAACATGTGGCGTTGCCATTGATGTGCCTGAGTATGCCGCATAGCCGTTACCTGGGACTGTAGATAGGATAGCTGTACCTGGCGCCGCGATGTCTACAGTTTCAATACCGTAAGAGTAGCCGCTGTCTCCGTCAGTACGAGTGTGGCTAGCAACTGCAAGCAGACTGTTTGTTGTAGTGACATAGTTAGACGGGTAGTTATCTACGTTGTCGTTGTTTGAACCAGAGTTACCTGCCGCAGCAACAAACAAAATACCCGCTTGGCCAGCTTCTTCAATAGCAGTTTCTAGCGCTTCACTATAGCCGCCGCCACCCCAGCTGTTGTTGGTAGCTTTAATATTGATGCCGCGGTTCTCTTTAAGGTCGGTGAAGTAATCGATACATTCAATAGCGCCAGCGGTTGAACCGCCGTCAGGACCTAAGAATTTACATGCAGCGATTGACACGTCATGGTTTACACCGACCACTCCAATTCCGTTTCCGCCCACAGCGCCAATTGTCCCGGCCACATGCGTACCGTGAGAATCGTCGTCCATAGGATCAGAATCGCCGTTAAAGGCATCGATACCGTAAACATCGTCAATATAACCGTTGCCGTCATCATCAATACCGTTTCCAGCAATTTCACCTGGGTTAACCCACGCGTTATCTGCAAGGTCTTCATGATTGTAGTCAACACCCGTATCGATAACGCCGATGACCACATCGCTATCACCGGTTGTAATATCCCATGCTTCTGGCGCGTCAATATCCACATCTGCAGTACCGCCGGCTTGACCGGTGTTATTCAAACCCCATAGGTCACCATAAGAAGGATCGTTAGGTACCAGAGCTTTGCGGTACAAGAAGTTTGGCTCGGCGATTTTAACCGCAGGATTTTTCTTTAAGATTTCTATGGCGTCTTTTACAGACTTGCCACGAAGTTCCAGTTTGGCAATACGACCATTTAAAAGGTTAGAGAAGCGATCATCTACCTCATCACGGTTTGCGTCACTAATTCGTGCACCTACCGAAGAGCGAGCGCGCATCTTTTCCGCTTTGCTTACATTTTCTTTGTACACAACGATAACGCTATCGTCGAAAATTTCGGCTTTTGCGGCGTGTGCATGACTAGATACCATTAGCGGTAGAAGGGCTAATGACAGTGCTGAAAGGCCTGTTTTAAAAGGCTTTGTTTTCATAATTAGATTCCATAATTAGCAATAATGCTTTAATCACAGAACCTTCTCGTTCGGTCTGATATAACTAACGGTTAAAACTTATAACGCAAATTTAAAAACCTGCCACCCCTAACAGTAAAATTTGCTCAAAAATACTACTTAACCACTAGGAAAAAGTGAGAAGAGAAGCCCAAAGTGGTACTTAATTACTATGATTTTTGACAGGTAGTTCTGATCTCTATGTCTTAGGGGCGCGCTGTAGCAATACCCGTTAAAAGACCCTACAAAAACTAGGTGGTCTTACCAATAATTACTCGGTGCGTGAATTTTCGTCAAATCTAGCACTATGGTATTACCCATTATAAATAACTTGCTGATTTAACGTGTGCTAACTGTATTTGACCTGTAATAAATACAACTTATTGGTGATGGATTCTCGCCGTCTTAAGGAGTGTTATAGAGGGGTCACCTTTGTTGTTAATCAAGGAAGCAGTCGTTCTCATGGACAAGAAGTTAAAGGTTAAAAAGAGCCAATTTGCTAATAACGCTAAGGCATGTAGAGCCGTTGCGTTGGCAGCCATTACGGGGTGCAGTCTTCTAGCCGTAAATCTTCCTGCTTATGCTCAACAGTCCGACTTATCAACAAGCTCAGACATGGTGGAATCTTCTCTTTCAATGAGTCTGAATGCTCAAGCTATAACGATAGACGATGAAACGGTCTTCATCGCTGTTAGTCAGTTTGGGCTAAATAACATAACTAACATTATCCAAAGCGGCAACGGCGCCAACCTATCGAATGTTGTTCAAAACGGCAGTAATAACGAAGCTCTTATCACTCAGCTAGGTGAGGGGAACGTCGTTAATTTATTGCAGCAAAACAGCAATAACTATTTCGAGATTATTCAAGATGGGTTCGACAATGTGGCCAATGTTAATCAATTGGGTGAACAGTCTTTTACTGTTTACCAGATAGGGAACGAAATGGTGATTAACATCACACAATATCAAGAATGATGTGATTGCCATAGGGAGACAAATGTGAAAATGAAAAAAACAAAAATAGCGAGTGCATTGCTTTTAGTTGCAGCGACAGGGTGGGCATCGGCTCAGGAAGTTCCAGCGAGTAAGACAGTTGATTTCAGTGCTTCCGCAGATTTTATTGCTGCAGCTGAAGGCAATGAAATTACGCTAACCCAAACGGCACCAGAGGGAAATGAGGTAGGTAATGAATCTATTTTAAGTCAGGAAGGTGACTTAAATGCAATCTTTGTAGAAGTAACGGGTGACGCAAACGAAGTACTAGCTTCGCAAATGCAGTCAGGTAATACCTTCTTTGCAAGTGTCACAGGTAACGGCAACTTCTTAGAATCTGAGCAAGATAGTTTAAATAGTACAGCCAATGTCGTTGTCGAAGGTGACGATAACACGGTTTCACTTGTTCAATTAGGTGATGGCGGCCCTATCGGTTTTATTTTTAATCGCTCAATAAATAGCATTTCGGGCAGCGGAAACACGTTATCAGTGTATCAGGGCGATGGTGGTAACTGGGCTAATAATGCCATTGCGGGTAACGACAATACGGTATTTGTTGATCAAAGTGGTGACTGGCACGAATCGTATGTTCGCGAGTTAAGCGGTGATGCAAACGTTATCGATGTTATTCAAGACGGCTATTACAACGTGTCTGATTTAACCGTTATCGGATCAGAAAACGAAATTGAAATTGACCAAGATGGCGACCAGAACGCTGTGGGTTGGAGCATGGTTGGCGACGGTAATGTGCTAGAGTTTGAACAAGATGGTGATGGCAACGAGATTACCACAGGAGTATTTGAAGGCTCTGGCAATGAAGTTAATATCGATCAAATCGGTGACGTTAACTTAGCTACCGTAGAAACTATCGGCGGACAAGCGAATACGTTCGAAATTAACCAAGTGGGCGAAGGCAACACGGCTTATGCTGGCGTAATTGGCTTATTCAACGAGTTTGATTTAACTCAGGTAGGTGATGCCAATGAAATCAGCACAGTTAATTTCGATGGCCTGTTTAACACCGTTGAAATTGAGCAAGATGGCGATGCCAACTTGGCGTTAGCACAAGCTGGTATTGGTGATGCAACTTACTACGCTGATGGCAACATCATTGAAATGTCTCAAGAGGGTGTTGAAAATACGGCATCAGTTGAGTTGGCAAGCAACGTTACATCAAGCTACAACGAAATTATGGTTTCGCAAACGGGCGAGCTTAACTTACTAGACCTATTGGTTAACGGTGACGACAATATTGTTAGTGTTATGCAAGAAGGCGTAGGAAACTGGGTAACAGACGACGCAGGTGGTCAGTTCGTTATTTCTGGTGATATGAATACATTTGAAGTTACGCAAATGGGTAACGATAACTTAGTTACAGGTAGTATCACTGGCAACGGCGGCACAGTAAGTGTTACGCAGGTTGGTGACTACAACGTAGCTACCGTTGTTCAGATGTAAACCTACAGATGTAAAAATGAGTAGCCGGGCGTTTGCCCGGCTATATTCAGTAAAATGAAGTACTTGTATTGTTTCTCTCTTATCACACTGCTTTTTGGTGTGTTCTTTTCTCCGATTCACGCAGAAGAAATTCGGCTAGGTGGACTGTTGCTCGATAACAGTATTAGCCGCCAAGGCCACGAGTTTGCCTCTCGCATTAGCCAATACTGGCGAGAAGTCCCAGACAGTTCGGGTAAGAACCTTGTTGTTAAAGAAATTATTGTGCCACAAGCGGGTACTCTTCTTTCGGTGATTTACGACAATAGAGTGGTTTATCAAACGTACATGGGGCGCAGACAAGTACCGTTAGATGAAAAAGTACAGCAAGCCATCATGTTAGTTTTAGACGCGGTGGCAAACGCGAGTATAGACAGTAGAAGCCCAGATTTAGCAGGGGACGAATGGTAATGAAAAAAGGGATATTGATAGCAGCCTTAATCGCGACTGGCTCGTGGACTTCAGCTAGTGTGAAAGCAACAGAGTTGGTGTATGAACCGATCAACCCGTCATTCGGTGGTAATCCACTTAACGGATCATTTCTATTAAGCAAGGCGAATTCACAAAACGCTCATACAGCGCCTTACAGTGAGCGCTCCTATGACGAACGCCTTCAAGAATCACTCGAACGCGCCTATATCAATCGTATAGTCCGCGAAATCACAGACATCGCATTCGGTGAACAAGAATATGATGAAGATGGAAACCCGATAGACAGCATATTCAATCAGGATAGTATTTTTGTTAGTGGTGACTTTCAGGTAGAACTAATAACGAGTAATCCTGACAGCATTGTTGTGAACATTACTAACTTACTGACAGGTGAGGTTACTGTCGTTGAAATTCCACGGTTTGGGTAGGGAAATACATGAGAAGTACCGTTTTTTTAATAGTGGCCATAGCGCTTGCAGGATGCCAGTCCATCACTAATACGCTGCCGCCAGATACAACGGCCGCTGATGTAATTAAAGACAGTGCCACATTGTCTGAAGTAAAAAGCTTGCCAGCGCCTATGGGACAAATTCCGGTTTCTGTATATGCGTTTAGAGACCAGACCGGGCAATATAAACCTAGCACTGGGGCAAGTTCGTTTTCTACTGCGGTGACTCAAGGCGCAACCTCTATTCTTGTTCAGACCTTAAGCGAGACATCGTGGTTTTTACCTGTGGAGCGTGAAGGGCTGCAGAACATTCTTACCGAACGCAAAATAATTAGAGCCGACGAAAGCAGCGGAGGCGATTTGCCGCCACTCACGACAGCTAGAATTATTATAGAAGGTGGGATAATTAGCTACGATACCAACATTCGTACCGGCGGCGCTGGTGTAGAGTACTTTGGCATTGGAGCGAGTGAGCTGTTTAGGGAAGATCAAATTTCCATTTACATGCGTGCAGTTGACGTGAGAACAGGTCAAGTACTGGTGTCGGTTTCAACATCTAAGAAAGTACTAAGCCAGGAGGTGAGAGCAGGCCTGTTTAGGTATGTTTCGCTTAAGCGCTTGCTTGAAGCAGAAACGGGCTACACGACTAATGAACCCATGTTCGAGTGCGTTAAACAAAGCATAGAAAAAGCGGTGACTGAGTTGGTGCTACAAGGAATGGAGAAAGGCGTATGGCGCGCAAAAGCGTAAGCGCCATACGCAATTAAATTCAATGGATTATCAGTTTAGATGCTTACTTGTTGTGGTTGGCTAAACTGATGATCGAACCACTTTATAAGCTCAACGCGATTTCGGCAGTCCGTCTTTCTAAATATGCTGTAAACGTGAGTTTTCACCGTATTTACGCTGATGTGTAAGCAGTCTGCAATCTCCTGATTTTGGGCACCATCTGCAATTTTGCGTGTGATGGCCAACTCCCTCTTGGTCAGCACAGTATGTGACGATTGAAGTGCAGCAACGGGTTTTGCTTTAGACACTAAATTGGCATCAATATAGCGACTCATAATCTCGCGACTGAACCATTTGTTGCCCGCCTGAACTTGTTGAACACCGCGAACCAGAAGTTCTAAGCTATCTTCAATATGGAAAATACCATTAATACCATGTTGCAGTGCCGCATAATGAAAATCGACGTCAGACTCTGGCACGTTGAAAATGACTTTGTTCAACTCTGGGTTATCGTTGACTACAGGCAAGTTGAGCATAGCGGCAGAGTCACAATACTGCGCATCGATAAAGAAGGTATAGGTGTTGTTAAGCACGCTTCGAGGTGGATGAATCGCACCGGTTGTGACGACAAATCCACATGACGGCAAAATACTTAGGAATCGTTCGTAAGCCCCATCCCTTCTAGTATTTTCTGAAAAACTTTTTCTTGTTAAAACGAACGCTTGATGTGACATGAAAGCTCCTTTTCGTGTCTATCAACCTTACGAACTATACATTGGCTTTACAATACTCCTCTGGTCTAACTTGCTCCTCCAAAGCGTAACAAAATGTAACAGTGAAAAATGCCTGTAAGTTTTGCTTAAATGCTAGAGCCTCTAAGTGTTCAACGAATTAAATATAAGTAAATTATCTCGATAAAAGCGGCTTGCCCCCTTTGTTAATAATGGTGTTAGTGTATAGTTCAACACCAAGTCATTCCTTCCATTATTTCAATACACAGAGAGAACCATGACCGTAAACGTTGACACTCAGTCTTTGATTGCATCAATGCGCGATGTAGTAGGGCAGGCCTATTTGTTAACTGATAAAGCGAAGAAGCAGCCTTACACTAAAGGGTTTCGTTTTGGTGCGGGCGAAGCGCTTGCGGTAGTGCGCCCAGGAACGCTTGTCGAAATTTGGCGTGTGCTTAAGCTGTGTGTTGAAGCCGACGTTGCGGTTATTATGCAGGCGGCCAATACAGGGTTAACGGGTGGCTCTACGCCAGATGGTAAAGATTACGACAGGCCTCTCGTTATTATCAGTACTATGCGTATTGATGATATTCAGTTAGTTGACAACGGAAAGCAGATCGTTGGCTTAGCGGGGAGCACCTTGTTTGGATTGGAAGAGACGCTTGCGCCTTATGGTCGCGAACCTCACTCTGTGATTGGTTCTTCATGTATTGGCGCATCGATCGTGGGGGGAATATGTAACAATTCAGGTGGTGCTTTGGTCAAGCGAGGCCCTGCCTATACTGAATTAGCGCTTTTTGCCCAAATCGACGCTAATGGCAATCTATCTTTGGTAAACAATCTGGGGATTAACCTAGGTAGTGAGCCAGAAGAAATTCTGAATAGTCTTGAGAACAAACGTTACAAAGAAGCTGACGTTCAGCACCCTGACGCTCGTGCATCAGACAACGAGTATGATGAACGAGTTCGAGACGTTGATTCAGACACACCTTCGCGCTTCAACAATGACGGCAGAAGACTTCATGAAGCTTCAGGCTGTGCGGGTAAGCTTGCCGTGTTCGCAGTGAGGCTAGACACCTTTCCTATTCCTGAGAAGAAGCAGGTATTTTATGTGGGGTCTAATGACGCCGCCGTGTTTACCCAAGTGCGTCGCGACATACTCTCTACTTTCAAGAACTTGCCTGACTCGGGTGAGTACCTTCACCGTGACTGCTACGACGTATCAAAGAAATACGGTAAAGATATGTTTATCGTTATCAGCAAGCTTGGCGCCAAATTTATTCCTAAGCTGTTTGCATTTAAGCGCAAATTTGACGCATTTACTGACAAGCTGGGCTTCTTACCCAACAAAATGTCAGATCGCGTTATGCAGTATATGAGCTACGTTTTTCCTAACCACTTGCCTAAGCGAATGGAAGAGTACAGAGACAAGTATCAGCATCATTGGATATTGGAGATGAGCAACGACGGGGTAGATGAGGCCAAAGCCTACCTTGATGCTTTCTTTAAAACCAATGAAGGTAGTTATTTTGAGTGTACAGAAGAAGAAGCTGATAAGGCTATTTTGCATCGCTTTGTTGCTGGTGGCGCGATAGGTCGTTACCACGTGATGCACAGCAAAGACGTGGGCGCTATGATGACCATCGATGTTGCACTTCGCCGCAACGATCCCGACTGGTTTGAAGTGCTGCCTAAAGAAATAGACGACCAGATAGACACAAAACTGTATTACGGCCATTTATTCTGCCACGTAATGCACCAGAATTACGTGTTGAAAAAAGGGGCGGATGCCAAATTGTTAAAGGGTAAAATTCTGGAAACGTTCGATGCGAGAAGCGCTGAATACCCAGCAGAGCACAATGTGGGACACGAGTACTTTGCAAAAGATGCGCTGAAAAACTTTTACCGAGAATTAGACCCAACCAATAGTTTTAACCCGGGAATAGGCAAAACCACCAAACTTAAAAATTGGGCTGAGCATGATGGAAGTTGTTGTGGTGGGCATCATTAAGCGCAAACAACGCCTCCAGCCACTTGTGCATTGGTAAAAGAGCCATAAAAAATGCAGTGACCCCCAATAGTTGGACTATGCAATTACTGGGGGTCTTTTTAGTGGCCTTGGTGCCAGCGATACTAAAAAGCGAGAGAGTCGAGGTTAAGTTCACTGACTGATTTTGCACCGCATAGTGTCATCGCGACATGCATTTCCTGTTTGTACAGATCGAGTAAGTTCTCTACCCCTTGTTTGCCCTCAGCAGCAAGTGCATAAATAAAAGAGCGCCCTAGTAAAGTACAATCGGCACCTAGTGCCAGCATTCTCACCACGTCCAAGCCGTTACGAATACCTGAGTCTACGAAGATACTTAGATCGCCTTTCACCGCGCTAGCAATCGCTGGAAGAGCCTTAGCGGTAGAAAGCACGCCATCTAGCTGACGACCGCCGTGATTGGATACTACAATGCCTTCTGCGCCAAAACTCAGCGCATCTTTGGCATCTTGTTCAGTTAAAATGCCTTTGATAATCATTGGGCCGTCCCAAAACTCTCTGATCCATTCTAAGTCTTTCCAACTGATAGACGGATCGAAATTGGCGCCCAACCAGCCAATATAGTCTTCCAACTGGGTCGGTTCGCCACGATAAGTAGAAATGTTGCCAAGATCATGAGGCTTACCGAATACGCCTACATCAAATGCCCAACGAGGATGGGTCATCGCTTGCAGTACGCGACGGCTTGCAGCAAATGGCCCACTCATACCGGAGTGTTTATCGCGATAGCGAGCCCCTGGTACAGGCATATCTACGGTAAAAACCAACGTTGTTACACCCGCTGCTTTGGCGCGCTCCAGAACATTCTTCATAAAGCCGCGATCGCGAAGCACATAGAGCTGAAACCACATTGGACGTTCAATGGCTGGTGCGACTTCTTCAATAGGACATACTGACACCGTCGACATGGTAAACGGGATGCCTTTGTTTGCTGCCGCTTTAGCGGCTTGGACTTCACCACGTCGCGCATACATTCCGGTTAATCCCACGGGAGCAAGGGCAATAGGTAAAGCCAATTGTTCACCAAAGACCGTTGTAGAAAGGTCAAGCGACGACATATTTCTCAGCACTTGCTGCTTTAATGCAATGTCAGCCAAGTCAGTTTCATTGCGTTTAAGTGTATGCTCTCGATAGGCACCACCATCAATGTAGTGAAATAGGAACGGCGGTAATATTTTTTGCGCAGCGCGTCGATAATCAGTCGGCGATGAAATAATCATGTCTTTAATCGATTGTAATTAACTTGATAAAAATATAACGTTTCTCGCCTTAGGGATATACGGCAACAATGAAATTTATCTTTTCCAAAAGTGAAGTAATAACGTGAGAGCAGACGATTTAATTCTCTTTGCACAAATTGCGGAGATGGGCAGTTTTAGCAAAGTGGCAGAGGCGAACAACATTACCAACTCGGTAGTCAGTAAGCGAATAGCAAAGCTTGAAAAAGAGCTGGGAACGCAGCTTTTGTATCGCACTACTCGCAAACTCACGCTTACCGAAGCGGGTCAAGCTTTGAAGCAAGGCGCCATGAATGTAAAGGCGTCCACGCAGGAAGCTATCGACACAATTTCTGGATACAGTGAACAAATATCCGGGCACATTAAAATGTCGGTTCCAACGATTTCGGGCGATTTACTGTTAGCCGATGCGGTAGCTGAGTTTTGTACACTTCATCCAGGGTTAAGCGTTGATATGTCTCTGGATAATCGATTTGTAAATTTAGTCGAGGAAGGGTTTGATCTTGTTATTCGAACGGGGTATTTGGAAGACTCAAGTCTGATCGCGCGGCACTTTTTAGATTCCCATTGGGTGGTTTGCACATCGCCGGATTACATTAGACGAAAGGGCAGGCCCAAAGCACCTGAGGATTTGAGCTTTCACAACTGTTTGTTGTATTCCTACCACACATCCGGTGCAAGGGAGTGGGAGTTTACGTCGTCTCAAGGCAGTTACACCATCACCGTAGATGGCGCATTTTCAAGTGACAATGCAGGGGCGCTTCGCAAAGCAGCTCTTGCTGGTAGAGGTATTGCCTACGTACCTAAATGTTTGGTATTCGAAGATTTATGTAATGGAACACTGGTCGATTTGTTTCCAGAGCGGGTAGGTAAGGTGTTAGGCGTTTATGCCGTTTATCCTTACAGCCGCCAGCCATCTCGAAAAATTAAGCTGTTAATTGAACATATCAGGCAGCGCTATTTATCTATGTCTGATTATTTTTGATACGCCAACGCTATTGAGTGTTGGCGTTAAAGTAAAGTTAGTCTCTAAATTAAATAACCAACTAGTAGAGTGAATTGTGGTGTTTATAGGGCTCGGTATTACTGAAAAGCCTTTCTTTCATAAGGTCATAGGGATATGTCATCACATTACCAGGTTGTGTTTTTGTAATGTCGAAAGCGTCGTAGAGTTCTCCAGTTAAGGTATATGAACGATATGAAAGAGTGTTCTCGTGTACTTTTATAGCTTGGTAAGTCGGCGTATTTTCTCCGACTCTTTCTAACGTAACATTGAATTCTTCGTATTCATCCCATCGCGTTTTCTTTAGTGGATAAGCTTTAGGACTGCTACTTGCCGTAACAAAAACACTATTTACACGTGTGCCCTGCTCGCTTTTTATACTCCCTCTAGAGTAAGCATGATCGTGTCCTTGTAAAACCAGATCAACATTGAATTCTGTTATCAATGGCAATAAAGCACTGCGAACTGCGGGCTCGTCTTGCCCCGGACTATTTAGTGGCATTCCACAGTTTGAAAATATTGGGTGATGAAAGGCGATAATTTTCCATTTTGCTTTGCTTTCACTAAGTGACTGTCTTAGCCATTTTGTTTGCATTGCGAATGCCGTCTCATTGTGCCTGATTTCCGTATTAACAATGAATACGTCGGTATTAGGGTAATGCAAAGTATAAGCTGTCTCTTGTAATTGATTTGATAACTCCGGAGAGGTTGGAAGCTTAAACTGATCTTGCCAAAAGCGGCTTAAAACCCACTGTTTTCCGCCATCGGTTAAATGCTGATGGGCATATTCATGGTTTCCAACCACGGGGACTACTGGAATTTCTGCGTGTATGAACTGCCCTGCAGAAAACCACTGCGCCCATTCTAAGTCCCTAGCTCCATGGTCTACAAGATCGCCAGTATAAAGAGCAAAGTCTGCATCGGGCATCGCCTTAAAGCCCTTTCTCAAGAGTGCTGGAAATTGTTCGCGCATGCCATTTTGTGCGTCTGAAAAGTACAGAAATCGTGTAGTTGAAGAGGAGGGGAGACCGGCCGTTTTCGTCATATACCATTCAGACCATTTACCTAAGCCTCCTCGTACTCTATACGCGTAACGCGTATTTGGTTTTAAGTTTTTAAATGTAACTTCGTGATATGCAGCGTCGGCGAGGTGCGTGTTGTAGTGATATTGAGCTCTCTCTTGATTAACATTGTCTCTCGATTGCTCATGAACGTTAGAAGGTATTGAGTTACCTCTGCGCAATTCAGCGCGCTGTGTTTTTGCTTTGTAGGTTTTTGCACCCAAATCGAATCTGGCGGCTGATGTAACAGGTGCAATTTGGGCAACCGTAATTTCAACCTCTTCCGACGTGCGCCAATTAACAGAAAAGCTTTCACTAGGAAGTTGGGTAGGATTAAGTATAACCCTGTCAGGGTATTCGCTTGCTTGCTGCCAAATTGGTGTGCTAGCAAGTGCTATAGTAGGTATGCAATTAAGTAATAGTATAAGCACGAGATGCTTCATATCAATGCCTCTTGTGGGCAGACATCTGCAACCTGCAGATGCCTGCATTAGACTAGAAGGTAGTGCGAACGCCTACGCCGTATGTTGCTGGAGCACCAACGAGACGAGCACCTGCATTGAGTTCTAGAAAATATTCTTCATCAGTAATGTTTCGACCATATGCAAATGCGGTAAACCCGTTACCCAACTCAAGGTCCATATTGATATTAAGCAAGCCGTAATCAGGCACCGTATTGCCAGCACCTGCATTCAATCGGTTAGTTTCTTCGTCGTGGTAGGTATAGGTCAGACGAGTAGAAAGTAACCGGTTAGTTGCAACGAAAATGCTATGATTGAGCGAGATTGAATATGAAAGCTCGGGTGAGCCAGGTAACGGGTCTCCAACTGTATTTTGCACATCATCGACACGGTTAGATGAAAACTCCGTAATTTCTGTATCGAGATAGGTAACAGATGAATTGAACGTTAATTGTTGTTCGCCATTGTTTAACAGCTGGGCGTTGAAGGAAGCTTCTGCACCACGAACTTCAGCCGCTCCAACATTTGTTCGTCCATTGGTGTCATTTGAAAGTCGAGTAGTTGCTTGCATTTCTTCAAAATCGTAAGCAAATAAGTCGACGCTAGCACTCAAGCTCTCGTCGGTATAACGTAGCCCCAGTTCAAATGAATCTACGGTTTCAGAGTCAAATGGCTCAGTCTCTTCTAAAGAGAATATTGATGTACCATCAAAACCCCCTGCTCTGTATCCGTTGCCGATAGAGGCAAAAATATTCAGGTTATCAGAAAGGTAGTATTGGGCGGTTAGCTTACCTGAGACATTATTGTCGTCAAAATCTCTGTCCCAAGAAAACAGGCCAGGGGAGTTGAATACTTCCTCATATATAGAAGTTCCCCAAGGGTCTAAGTCTTGGTTGTAGCCTGAAAACTTAGCAGTATCTTGAGTATAACGAACGCCCGCAGATAATTTCAGGTCGTTGTTTACAAACCAATCAACGTTGGCAAACGTAGCAAAGCTGTTTCGAGTCTGACTATACGGAGAAGTGTACTGGGAGCGAACTGCGAAGCTTGTCCAATCGCTTACGAAGTCCACCGAGTCGCTGACATAGAAGACACCTGCGATCCAATCAATGTCTCCTCCTTGACTATCACTGAAGCGAATTTCTAAAGAGGACTGGTCAAGTGTTTCATCAAATGCATATTTGTAGCGAGGAAATGAGGTTCCGTCACCATTTCCCCCCATATTACGCTCACTTTCTTGGTAGCCAAATAGCACGTTTACGTTCAAATCAGTGTCTATTTGATGAGCTAATTCTCCGTTTACACCTTCGATATCTATAGTGTGTCTATAGTACTCATCCGCGTAAAACGCATATGGGTCGTCGTTTTCGCCTGCATTTCTGCTTATACCAGAGCCTGTCTCATTTTCCAAAGCGATACGATCGTATTGAAGTGTGTCGCCATTATCAGAGCTCATAAAGTAGCGCAAAGTTAAGTCAGTGTTGGCCTGGAAGGTATAAACCCCGGTTGCACGAAAGGCAAATAGGTCTTTATCACCAAACCCGTCTCGCTCTCCCGGATCGGTTACGGCCGGAATTACCCCCTCAAAACCTTCTGGCACATAACCAGCGAACAGACCCGCGCCTTTGCCGTCCATGTAACCACCACCTTGTTCAAATTTCGTAGCGATACGTACCTTTAAATTATCAGAAACGCTTCCGCCAAATGCAGCTTCACCCTGCGTGTACTCGTAACTCCCATACTCTACGCTGGCATAGCCTTCGAATTCGTCTGTGGGACGCTTTGTGATGGCGTTAATGACTCCTGCTGTTGTATTACGTCCGTAAAGTGTTCCTTGAGGGCCCTTGAGGACTTCAATTCGCTCTAAGTCGAACAAAGGCATGCCAAGATAAGCATTAGACGTTTGGTAAATACCGTCAACATGTAATGCGACAGAGGGGTTGCCATTTGGTTTGTAGTCATCAGCCCCACCAATACCACGAATTGTAATGAAACTATTGTTGGCTCCGCCAAATGCAGAGTTAATTGATATGCCTGGCAGTGCGTCTACCAATCCTTTGAAATCAGTGACCCCCACATCTTGAATCTGCTGTGCATTCAAGACAGAAACAGCCGCCGATACATCCATTAGGTTGGTGTCACGTTTTGTAGCTGAAACTACTATTTCGTCGATAGGTGCTCCATTGACAGCAGTGTCCTTTGGGGTAAGAGGCATCTGGGGCCCACGTTTCTTTATTACAAACGCCCCATTCGTTTGCTTGACGGCCTCTAACCCAGAATTGAAAAGCAATTTTTCAAGCGCTTCATCTATTTCATAGTTCCCATTTAGCGCAGGAGCTTTAATATTATTGACCAGTCGCCCAGGTGCGATGATCACAATGCCCGACTTGAATGAAAGTTGGTTCAATGCTGATGCCAAAGGAGCTGGCTCAAGTTCAACGCTTATGCTTTCTTGGGCAGCCGCAATTGCAGCGGTATTTAGTGACAAAGCTGTACAAATGGAAAAAGCTAACAAGTGTTTCTTTACACAACGCGACGATGTCATTTTACATTCTCCGGTACGGTCAGTGGTTTACTGCCGATTGAGTTCAAATTAAGTGTGTTGCAGTCGACTGTCGTGAACAAAGAGGCAAAGAGAGGAAATCTTTTTCAAAACTATGTCAGGTTTCATAAAACCTTCATGAATGTAACTAAATTGTTTGCGGCACTTTTGCATTCAAAAAAGTACCGCTAACTGCTAATTTTCAGAATAGGTGAATGTAATTGTGCTACTTGTTCTCACCATTTCCAGTGGATAAGCCGCAGGCAAAGAATCGAGCAGTGTGTGAACATTGGAAGGGGTAACTATCGTGTTTATCGTAACAGCATCAGAACTAAAACCTTCAAGAGAGAGGGTTTGCTCTACATAAGGTTGTATTCGATACAAGAACTCTGTAATAGGGGTATTATTAAAAATAAGTTTATTGTCCATCCAAGCGAGTGTTTCTTTATCTGAGAAAGTCGTTATGCTCGTCATCGGTCCCCCAGTTAGTGGTGCAGAAACTCGTTCTCCTTGAGATAGGAACACAGGTGCTTCGCCTTTACCTGAAACTTTAACACTGCCCTCCACAACACTTACTCGGGTGGTTTTTTTGAAGTTATTTACATCTACTTCAAATTCAGTGCCTGTCACTTCTACAGTATTAACACCACTATTTACTATGAAAGGTTTATTGGTCATCGAGACTACATCAAAAAATGCTCTTCCTTGACTCAGTTCAATAGAACGGGTTGTGTCTAGCTCCGTATACGAAACACTACTTGTAGGACCAAGAGTGAGTTTGCTGCCATCAGGCAACGTAATATTCTTTATCTGTGCTGTTGTCGTAGAGTAAGCAAAGACTTGGCTGGGTTGAGAAAGTGATTGGTCCTGTTTATTTAGCAGAGTAATAACTGTAATAACTAAAGTCGCAGCGAACGCTACGAGCGCACCAACTTTCTTGTACAGGTCTTTATATTTGAGTTGGGTTGATTTGCCTGTTTCTAGTGTTGAATTTCTTTCGGTCTCATATGCAATAATGTCATCAGTAAAACCTGTTTTATCCCACATTTTAGCAATAGCTTTAAACGCGTTGCGATGACGTAGGGAATGGGTGTACCACTTGGTAAATGCTTCCTGATACTGATGTGCTAAGTCTTCATCGTTCATTAAAGTAAACCAATGAATGGCTTGTTCATTAATAGACTTTGCAGCATTAAGATGGGTGACGTTTGAATTCTGTTTCACGTTCAATCTCTTTGTTCGTTTTTCGCTAAGGCACAATCAATCATTTGCATCTACTGAGCTTGCGAGGATAACCAGTGCACTGTTAAGTTGCCGACATACATCGGCTATACTCCATCCAGTATCGTCAGAAATCTGTTGATAGGTTTTGCCTTCAAGTCGGCTTGCACTTACGATGTATTTTTGCTTTTCTGACAAAGTGCAAAACAAAGCCCCTAGTTGCTGCAAAGCTTGCTGTGAATGCAAAATTTTATCGGGCTCAGATAGTGACAGTAACTCTGATTCAAACGACTCGTCGTTACCGGGTACAACGTTCGCAATCCATCTATCTGATTTCAAAGAACGCAGTGTCAGGTTAATTGAAATCTTGTATAGAAACGCCTTAGGGTTTTCAATATGCTCGCGAGATTTCATCTTTGCCAGCTGGTAAAACGCGTCTTGCGCTACATCCTCAGGGTCTGGAGGACCTGAACCAAAGGTTTTTCTTAAGAAAGCGCATAATCCCTCCCAATGCATATGATAAAACGAAGAAAAATCTGACTTTTTAGTGGGCACTTTTGCCTTTGGCAATCCTTTGCGAGGGGAGGCTATTTCATTTTCTTGTTCACCAACAAAACCAACAGCGTGTACTTTAGATAACGTATTCACATTAATCCCAAACAAATATCTTTCGAAAAGCGGTGTATTTTGGAAAGGAGATTATGTTAATTACTAATTATTACAGAATTAGTGTATGTCCCTAGACAAGCAAACAGTATGTTATTTGAGAGCGTTCAAATGTCGCTGGAAGATAGATAAATAAAACACTACGAACGCTCGCTATATGAAGAAATTGTTTAGTTAGCGCAGTCGGAATCTGAACGTTCCGACTTTATATGCTTACACCAAGCTTGAACCGATTCAAACCTTCACAAGTAGAAAATATAAAGTTTGTTCGCATTACACAGGGTTTCAACTTACCTGTCAGTGAAAAGGGATTTGCTATGAAAGGCCAAGTAAACAACTCCACCATTCTTCTTCCTGTATTTCTCCCCGCCGTCGTCATTATTTTGCTTCTGGTGATCGGAACCATCAGCAATCCCGAACTTGCCGGTGAGGCCTTCGACAGTACATTGGCATGGATTACAGAAACCTTTGGTTGGTTTTACATGTTGTCGGTCGCTATCTTTTTGGTATTCATTGTATCGGTAGCATCATCTAGCTGGGGGAACATAAAGTTGGGGCCCGATCATGCAGAGCCTCAATATAGCTTTCCCGAATGGTTTTCTATGTTGTTCTCAGCAGGCTACGGTGTAGCGCTGCTCTACTTTGGCGTAGCAGAGCCTGTTCTACACTATTCTTCACCACCTGCAGGAGCAGCTGAAACTGTTGATGCGGCGAAACAAGCCATGCAAATCGCATTTTTTCATTGGGGCTTTCACATCTGGGCGATCTACGGGCTAGTCGGTTTAGTTCTTGCCTATTTTGCTTTTCGACATGGCTTGCCGTTATCTATACGTTCGGCTTTGTATCCGCTGATAGGGGATAAAATTTATGGCCCTATAGGTCACGCGGTAGATGTATTCGCCATTCTCGGTACATTATTTGGTATTGCCACTACGCTCGGGCTATCCGTTACACAGATCAATGCGGGGCTAAATTATCTTTCCGGCGATATCCCCATTGATATCATGGTGCAGGTAGGCACCATTGCTATCGTAACCATTGCCGCAACAATATCGGTTATCGCGGGAATGGATAAAGGCATTAAAAGGTTATCAATTCTTAATATGGTTCTGGCTGTATCGCTTATGAGTACCGTTTTTATCTTCGGAGAAACGGTTCATATTTTAGAAACCTTTTTACAGAACACAGGAAGTTATATCAACGGCATCATTGAACGTACCTTTAATCTTCAGGCCTACAGTCGCAGCGATTGGATTGGGAACTGGACGCTGTTTATTTTTGGCTGGACCATCGCTTGGGCGCCGTTTGTAGGCATGTTTATCGCCAAAATAAGTCGAGGCAGAACCATTAGGCAGTTTGTTTTTGGTGTAATGCTTGTGCCTACCATGTTCACCTTCCTTTGGTTTTCCGTGTTTGGCGACACCGCGCTAAATGCCATTATGAACCAAGGTGTTACTACACTCATTAGCGATGTGCAGGAAAACGAAGCTGTTGCCTTATTTAAGCTCTATGACTTGCTACCTGGCGCGTCAATCATGTCAGGCTTGACCGTGTTATTGATCATTACGTTCTTTGTGACGTCATCAGATTCTGGGTCGCTGGTTATCGATTCTCTTGCTTCTGGTGGTAAAGAAGAAAGCCCGGTTTGGCAGCGTATCTTCTGGGCGTGTTTGGAAGGAACCGTTGCAGCAGTGTTGCTGTTGGCTGGTGGACTGAATGCCCTGCAAACGATGACCATTGCGAGCGCATTACCATTCGCCTTCATTATGCTAGCGTCTGCAGCAGGTTTATGGCGTGCGCTTGTCATTGAAGGCTACCGAAACAACAGTTTGAAGGCGAATACGCTTAATAGAAACCACGGTCGCTCGACTAGCCTAAAAGGCCGACTCGCAGCAATGGTCGATTACCCAAGCCGAAATGAGGTGCATGAGTTTATTGATAAAACTGTGATTGCAGCGATGAAAGACGTACAAGCTGCTTTGAAAGCACGAGAGTGGGAGGCGTTTGTTAAGCTTGATGAGGAAACGGGAAGGGCCACCTTCACTGTTGAGCGTCACGATCACATGGACTTTATCTACGATATTCGTATGACTGAATATTTAGTGCCAGGGTTTAGCTACGCAGAGCTGCGTTCAGAAGAAGACGAGTCGGAAAAATATTTTCGTGCTGAAGTGTTCCTTCGCCGCGGAGGGCAAGCTTACGATATTTACGGATATGACAAAGAGAGTATTACTAAGGACATCTTAGATCAGTTCGAAAGTTATCTGCACTTCCTCGATACCAGCCCAGGCGAACTGCCTTGGGAAATGGATGCGTATGATGACATGTTGACGCAGCCTAAAGAGTAAACAATCTGCAGGGGCTTAGGTTGAAGGGAAAGCAAGGCTGCTTTCCCTTATTTATCCCCTAATTAATTACTTACTTAGAAGTAGTTAGCAATTTGGTTAATAACCGCATTTACTGCGCGGTAAGCATTAGATTCGTTTTCAACGCCACAGGCTTGGCCATTACAGCCTGACCAATAAGGGTCAGAGAAATAGTCTAGCTGGGTGGCACTACCGAATGCCTGAGGATAGGCCATGATAGTTGAGAAGTTATTATCAACGCCGTGACCGATACCATCATTATATACACCGCCTACTGAACCTTGGCGAACAGAGTGGCCTAAGCCCATGTTGTGACCGAGTTCATGAACAAATGTAGACAGACCGCAATCAACGGCGCTAATGCTGTACATGCGGCTTTGCGAGCTAGAGTACAGTGTACCGTTGTTGCCTTGACCTACCCAGCCAATGCCGCACACGTAACCCACTAGCTGACCGCCTTCGTAAATGTTTTCACGATTACCTAAAAGCACAACCATGTCTGCGCCGTTTGAAGATCGTGCGTTTTGCACACCACTGCTATCAGTTAACAAGTCTAGCGCACTTTCGGTAGGTTGAAGGTCGCTAGATGTAGCAGCAGAAGACTGAGCGCCCACTAAACGCAACTGTAAATCTACCGCATTATTTTGATAAACACGGTTGGCGTGTGAGATGTATTGGTTAATTTTAGTGTCGATATTAGACACATTATTTGCAGCAGGTTGGGTGTAAAGCACCATTACATCGATGGTGGCTGCTGTTACTGATGTTGCACAAAGCAGTGAAACTGCCATTGCCGTTAAACACTTAAATGTGTGTTTCATTTTTATTTCCTTCTTGTTGTTTTATTTGAGCTTGTTGAATTTCCTGTGAAGCTCAACAGGCACTAGGGGATTAGTTTTGGCCGAGATCGAAGACTTCTTCAGCGTTGTCGTCGCTAAGCGGGCGTTCGCTGTCGGGTTCACGTTCGATGTGGTTTTGCATCATTGAAGACTTTGGTGCGATCCACGCGTATTTATCATTGCCTTCAAGCACAAACACGTCGCGAGGCGTGGCTAAGTTTCCGTAGGTGGCGTTTTCGCCAAGCGTTATAACGGCGGCGTAGAGAGAGCCCGCACCTGGGATGTGGGCCTCTACGGTACGATCGCCGTTTGGATGAGTGACAACGTGGTCAACTTCACCGGTGTAACTGCCACCGAACTGTGGGATGTATAAATCGAGATACTCGCCAACTTCTACCGTCATTAATTCTTCACGATCAAGCTCAATGTAAGCTTCATCGGTTACGTCAGCGGGAATATAGCCTTCTGCTTCAAGTACCTTTTTGCCATCTTCTGATGTTGTCCAGACGATGGTGTCTTTCTCTGATTTACCGTTAGTAGTAGTTGTAGCCTGAGCTTTTAGCTCGGCTTCATTTTTTGGTTTGAAGTTATCGACACCTGTCGATAACACTTTGCCGTTTCGTTGCCTTTCAACAGCGCTTTCTTTACCAACAGATTTTGTCTCAGCATTCGCCGCTGCTACCTCTTTTTTGCCCGAGGGGGCTGTATCGATAAAGGCGAAAATACAACCAATAGCTACAATTGCCGTCGAAGCGGCAACAATACGCTTTTTCATAGTGTGTTCCTTTTATTTTTACTTACTGAATTTAGGAAATTGAACGTTAGAAATTAGCGACACTCTGTTTCTCAAAGCGCGCTCTAAGTGAGCGATATAGAGAACCAATGTGTTTAGTGAAATTGCTTAGTGAATTAAGTAAGTCATTAAAACGTATAATATTTTCACGGTTATAAAAGTATCGCTTCGCATAAGGGTGTATAAAATTTAGCCCTTTAATGCAGTGTAAATTTCTTAGGCTAAATACGGGACTGCAAGATGTAGACCGAACGACGAATTGGCTCGTTTTAACCATGTGAGTGAGAACGAATAAGCCACCTAAAAATGACTTCTGGATGATGAAAAGGGAACACTAAATAACAAAGGAACAATTCCGCTTGGTAAGGGAGCTAGCGAGGTAGCAACAGCGCAAAAACAAGCGAGATAGGTAGGGAAATGATAAAAAAAGAGCGAGTAAAATCCTTTACTCGCTCAGTAAGAAGGCCACCTTTTCTGAGGGAAAGTAGCCGTCGGAGAACTGTTGGTTTTCTCTTACGCTAATCGGTTGATTATTGAAGAGAAATCCATCCCTGCATTGCCTTCTTCGCAATGCATTTCAAACCACTTTGCAGCAAGCTCACCCATAGGTACTTGCGCGTTGACGCCCTTCGCGCCCTGCATGGCCAGCCCCAAGTCTTTGAGCATAAGCGCAGAAGCGAAACCGCCAGCAAAATCGTTATCAGCAGGGCTTTGTGGCCCTACACCTTTTACAGGGCAGTAGGTGGTCATTGACCATGTCTGTCCCGAGGCATTTGAAGCGATATCGAAGAACACTTGCGCATCTAAGCCAAGTTTTTGTGCCAGCTGGAAGCTTTCACACGTCGCAATCATGGTCGCGCCAAGTAACATGTTGTTACAAATCTTTGCTGCTTGTCCCGCGCCATGGCCGCCCGCATGGACGATTTTTTTGCCCATTGCGCTAAGCACACCATGGGCTTTGTCAAAGGCATCAGCGTCGCCACCCACCATAAACGTGAGTGTGCCGCCCGCAGCCGCTGCAACACCACCAGAAACCGGCGCATCCAGCATTTTAAGGCCTTTTTTTTCTGCCAATTCTGACACACTCTTCGCCGTCTCTACGTCGATGGTGGAGCAATCAATAAGCAAGGTGCCTTCGCGGACAGAAGCCAAGATCTGATTTGAATAGATATCTTTTACGTGCTTGCCTGCTGGTAACATAGTGATAACGATGTCGGCCTCAGCAGCAGCTTGCTCGGTACTTTGCGCAATAGTGCAGCCTGCTTCTTTGGCTTTGGCCAGTGCCGCTTCGCTTAAGTCAAAAGCCAATACGTTGTAATCGTTCTTAACCAGGTTATCTGCCATCCCTGAGCCCATATTACCTAGGCCAATAAATGCAACTGTGGTCATAATAGTCTCCTCACTTAGCCCATGGTTGGAATAACAAAGGCGTTGTCGTTCGTATCTGAGCCATCAGGCCAGCGCTGCGTAATGGTCTTAACCTTGGTCCAGAATTTCACCCCTTCCATACCGTGCTGGTTGGTATCACCAAATGCAGAGCGCTTCCAGCCCCCAAAGGTGTGGTAAGCAACTGGCACAGGAATAGGTACATTAATCCCTACCATGCCCACGTTTACACGTTGCGCAAATTCGCGCGCCGCATGGCCGTTACGGGTGTACATAGCAACGCCATTACCGTATTGGTGGTCACTTGCTAAGTTAACTGCTTCGTTGAAATCTTTCGCGCGTACCATTTGAAGCACTGGACCAAAAATCTCCTCTTGGTATGAGCGCATGTCTTTGGTCACGTGGTCGAAGAACGTTGGGCCGATGAAGTAGCCTTGACTGTCGTCTGGGATCTGACTGGTTCTGCCGTCGTAAACAAGCTCAGCACCTTCTTCTATGCAAAGGTCGATATAGCCTTCAACGCGCTCTTTGTGAGCAGCAGTAACCACAGGGCCATAATGAGCGTTAGGATCTTCACTATGACTTACCATAATGTCTTTAATAGCCGGAATAAGTTTGGCTTTCAGTTTCTCAGCGGTTTCATCGCCCACTGGAACGACAACCGGTAGCGCCATACAGCGTTCACCGGCACTGCCGTATGCAGCACCAACTAAGTCGGTTACCACCTGATCTAGATCTGCATCAGGCATTACAATGCCGTGGTTTTTCGCGCCGCCCATGGCTTGAACGCGCTTACCAGCACGAGCGCCACGTTCGTACACGTAGTTAGCGATGTCAGAAGAGCCTACAAAGCTCACTGCTTTAATAGTTTGATGATCTAAAATACCATCAACCACTTCTTTGTTACCGTGTACAACGTTAAGTACACCTGCAGGAAGGCCTGCTTCAATCATAAGCTTTGCCAGTTCAACAGGTACTGACGGATCGCGCTCTGATGGCTTTAAAATGAACGCGTTACCGCAGGCAATTGCCACACCGAACATCCACATTGGGATCATGGCCGGGAAGTTAAATGGCGTAATACCTGCCACTACACCAAGAGCTTGGCGCATGGAGTACACATCGATTCCTGGGCCTGCGCCTTCGGTATATTCACCTTTTTGCGCATGAGGGATACCACAGGCAAACTCGATAACTTCAAGGCCACGCTGAATATCACCTTGCGCATCAACCAACACTTTACCGTGCTCGCTTGATAATAGTGCCGCTAAGCGATCGCGGTTTGCTTCAACCAACTCTTTATACTTGAACATAACACGAGCGCGTCGTTGAGGATTTGTTGCTGCCCACTCAACCTGTGCAGCTTGGGCTGTTTCAATTGCATAGGCCAAAGTTGAAGTGTTAGCCAAGCTTACTTCAGCCTGAACTTCACCTGTGTTGGGCGCAAATACCGACGCGGTATTTTCGCTGCTATCCTCAAAATCTTTACCTGCAATAAAGTGAACAATCTTTCTCATGACATAGCTCCTGTAATTTTTAACAATATTGAAACCTTGTGTTTGCAAAGGCAATACATATACTTGCAGTATAGTGCTGTAAAAATGCAGGTGTTTAAGTGAATTGGGACGACATGCGTTTGTTTCTTGGTTTGGCAAGAAATGGTCGTGTAGCTATTGCAGCTAAAGGCTTGAAGGTAGACCCTACGACATTAATTCGTCGTGTAAAAAAACTGGAGGACTCATTAAATTGCAAGTTGTTCGAGCTAACTAAAAAGGGGTATGTGCTTACCACCCATGGCAGTGAGCTAGTTACGTATATTGAAAAAGCAGAGCATTACTTTCTAGAGGCACAAAATGAATTAGGTGATGAACGCTCGCATTTGGCAGGTACGATCAGAGTGAGTGTTTCTGAAGGTTTCGGTAGCTGGTTTTTAGCGCCTTTACTACCCGATTTTAAAAAGCAGTATCCGGGGATCAGTATTGAGCTTGTGGCAACCAGCGGCTTTTTAAACCTGAACAAACGAGAAGCCGATATGGCTATCTTGTTAGAAAAGCCCAGTAAAGGCTTGCTGGTTACACAAAAATTAACTGACTATAACCTCTATCTTTATACCCACCAGTCCCTTATCAGCGACAACGAACCACGAACATTACAAGAGCTCACCGCCTTCAATTTAGTGAGTTACGTGCCCGATTTGGTTTACGCTCCTCAATTAAAGTTCATTGAAGAGACAGCTTTGTCACAATTAAGCGCGCTGCGCAGCACCAGTATTAATGCGCAGTATCAAATGCTTGTAAATGGCGCAGGGGTGGGCATTTTGCCTAAATTTATGGCTGAAACTCAGCCAGGCTTAGTTCGACTCATTGAAAACGAGATTCACATTAAGCGTACATTCTGGCTGGCCACACACAAAGAAACTCATTCTCAAGCACGCTTTCAGGTATTTACAAATTGGCTTACAGATAAAGTTACTCAATACCATTCAAAATTTCTCGACTAAAAAATTAGACGTTTATCTACTGTCTTTTGCAGGGTAAATATGTAAAAAATAGCGCAGCAGCGTCGAAAAACTCGCCACGCATTAATACAAGTGGCTGAATGTGGTCTAGGCTTTAATAAATTAGGCCGACAGGCCCTAGTTAAAAAGACATTGTCTAGCGAACCGTTTGCTAAACCTTGCGTAGATTAATCAAATTATCGTTAAGGCAAGGTTAGTTACTGCCGATAAACGGCATATTACTGTAATTCTCTGTCAGGGAAGGCCCTATGTTCAATAAACACTTAGTGAAAGAAAACGAAGCGCTTCGCGAGGAGCTACATATACTCAAGCAAGTGCGAGATGGCTTGCGCGAAGAAATGATCTTTCTGAATCTTAATGAGCGTGGTGAAATTGAAGCCGTCAACGAGATGTTCGAGAAAGAGCTAGGTTACTCACTCTCTCAAGTGAAAGGGCATCGCTTCTTTGAATTTGTTCCCGAGATTGCCAGAAACACGCCTCACTTTAAAAAGCTGAAAGATTCTATCGAGCAGCGTGTTCATTACTGGGGGGCGATTGAGTTTCTTCGTGAAAATGGTGAAGAAGCGTGGTTAAGGGGCGTAGTTGAACCTATTTTTGACGGAAAAGGGAATATTCACAAATTCTCAGTTAACCTCAACGACCTCACGCGCACTATAGCCAACTCGAAAGAACACGAAGATTTGGTGGCCGCACTACATAAGTCAAATGCAGCGATTGAATTCGATTTGAACGGCAATATTCAAGACGCAAACGAAGCTTTCCTAAAAACCGTTAAGTACAGCCTTAATGACATTAAAGGTCAGCATCATAGAATTTTCTGTGACACTGAGTATGCGAACTCCCGCGAATATAAAACGTTTTGGGAACGACTTGCTCAGGGTGAATTCGTCGCAGGTAGATTCGAACGCTTCGACGCTCACGGCAACACTATTTGGCTGGAAGCCACCTATAACCCGATTTGTGATTCTCACGGTCGTATGTATAAAGTAGTTAAGCTGGCTACTGATATTACTGAGCAGGTGGCACGAGAAAATGCCGTGTCCAGTGCTGCTGATATCGCCTACCGTTCTTCAAACACAACGGATCAAATCGCCACACGAGGAAAGGAAGTCATTAGCGAACTGCTTTCTGAAATGTCTTCGTTGTCGCAGCAAATGGATAGGGCAAAAGAGGGGATTAATGCGTTGGACGCTCAGTCTCAACAAATTGCCACTATTATCGGAAGTATCAGTGCTATTGCCGAACAAACCAACTTGCTTGCTCTAAATGCTGCGATTGAGGCGGCACGTGCTGGCGATCAGGGGCGAGGTTTCGCTGTAGTTGCTGACGAGGTGCGTCAGTTAGCATCGCGTACAACCGAAGCCACAGAAGAAATCATCAATGTGGTTAAACACAACCAGACATTGGCCACCGACGCAGTAAATTTGGTTAATGAAGGTGATGAAAAGGCGCAATCAGGGCTCAACTACGCCAGAGAGGCGGGTGAAGTTATCGAACAAATTCAAGACGGTGCAAAAGAAGTCGTTGATGCAGTAGGCCAATTCAGCAGTCGACTGGGAAGCTAGTAGCACAGAGAAACAGGCTTACCGATAAGTGTAGACTGTCTAAGTTCTTACCAAATAAAACATCGCTCAAAACAGAATTCATCCTACCTTGGTAGGATGAATTCGCCCCTATTGCAGGATGTGCTTTTTAACGCAGCCTGTATAGCATAATCCTGTAATAAAAGGCTTGCAGGGGCGGTTATGTCAGGTTTTACGAAAATATCTACAGCTATAGTGGCCGTATTCATTGGCTGCTTTTTGGTTTTTACCTGTCTGGTCTACTTCCACATACAAGATAACATTGAGGAAGAGATGACGGGCGCGCTTAATCAAGTGCGAGAAATGGTCAACCTCAATATCCCTGTTGCTGATATCGAAGCGATTGTAGAGCCTAGCCCTCACTTATCCGCCCATTATTTCACGGGGCGCCTTCAGGCAGAGCAGACCTCAGTGATGCCGACAACCGAACGTACTGCACTCACACCTGTTATCATCCCAATTCAGGAAAATCAGTATCTTATTGTTACGCCTTTTGATGCTACTGAACTCACCCAGAATCTCACTTTTTTTGCCTTGGTGGCGGGACTGTTTTTCGCAACCTTTGTCCTGTTGCTGTTTACGTTAAAAGTGGCGGTTAAGCAAAGGTTAGTGCCGCTAAATCAGCTCGCTGACGCGTTATCTGAGCTACGAGAAGGCAAGGAATCACAGCCCCTGCCACATTCAGATATCACCGAAATGAACAGGGTATTAGACCAATTTAAGCATCTGCAAAATGCACTTAAATCAAAAGAAAAGCAGCTCATAAAAATAGATAAGCAATTAGCGCTTCTTCAAGAGCAAGAGCGTAATTACCTTGCCAGAGAGCTTCACGATAATGTGGGGCAGTTGCTGACCACGATAAAAGCCCACGCTTATATTTTGGTTAACGCAAAAGAGCGATCTGTTGTTGAACTGTCGGCGCAGAAGGTTCAAGTGATGTCACATCAAATAAGCGATGCAATTAGAAAACTCACTGCTCACCTACACCCGCTTGTTTTAGATAGAGTCTCTCTTCAGTCGTCGCTTGAGCGACTGGTGTACGAACAAGAAGTAGCACAGCCCGATACGCAGTGGGACGTGTCTATTAATCTAAAGCGCTATCAAGAAGATAATGAGCGAGATATTCATCTTTACCGATTTGCTCAAGAAGCCATTAACAACGTGATTAAGCATGCGAAGGCCACCAAGGTTAGCATTCAAATTTATGGCGATACTCACCGTGTTTCTGTGATGGTCAAAGACAACGGTCGGGGATTAGGGAACCACATTGTAGAAAATATTGGCATGTCTTCAATGCGCAGCCGAGCACGTTGTATAGGAGCAAATTGCAGTGTGACGTCACCCGATGATGGCGGCGTTGCTGTATCGCTGTCCCTTACCCTTAAAAAAATGCCTCCTCTTATGGACGCTAACGTCGCATGAATATTCTAATTGTCGACGACCACGCTGTGGTGCGTGAAGGATACAAAGCTTTACTCAATGCGATGATGCCCGATTGCCGTATTTTTGATGCTGAAAACGGTGCACAAACCCATCGTTTATTAGCCAGTAGTGACATTGAGATCTTAATCCTAGACATAAACCTTTCAAATGAAAGTGGCCTTGTTTTAGCCAAGATTTTTTTGAAGCGACATCCAGATTTAAAAATTATCTTTTTCAGTATGTTCGAAGACAGCGTCATATTGCACCGCGCCATGCAGACCGGTGCTATGGGGTACATCAGTAAAAGTAGTTCGCCTGAAATATTGATCTCGGCAATTAAGGTCGTCGCAAAAGGGCAAAAGTATATTGAGCGAGGCCTGGCGGTAAATTTAGCCAATCAACTTCTCGATACCAATGTGGACATTGCTGCCAAATTAACAAAACGCGAGTTCGAAATATTTATTGCGATAGCGATGAATAAATCCCGCTTCGATATTGCTGATGAGTTGGGCCTATCGGCTAAGACTGTCTCTAACGCACTTACCGTCATTAAGCGAAAGCTCGACGCGGTGCCCTCCCAGTTTTCAGCCATTGCGGCTAAACACGGTTATATCGGTGATGCAGAGCTTTCAGCGTCTCAATCGGTGTCTTTTGTCGAGAAGAGTGAGAAGTAGCCATAGGTTTCCCCTCCTAAAGTAGGAGTCAAATCGGTCTATCGCATCATGGTAGGTACAACGTAAAAGTACCATTATCAAACTACACAACAAACCAAGTTAGTGCGCGTGGTACGCGCAAAGTTATCAAAAGGTACTTCTTATGATTTATGCAAAGCCAGGTAGTGAAGGTTCGGTCGTAAGCTTCAAAGAAAGCTACGGTAATTTTATCAATGGCGAATGGGTAGCACCGGTTAAAGGTGAGTACTTCACCGCAACATCTCCAGTAGACGGCAGCGACATCGCACAAATCCCACGCTCAACATCTGAAGACATTGAGCTTGCGTTAGATGCCGCTCACGCTGCGAAAAAGGGCTGGGCAGATACGTCAGTAGCTGAGCGTTCTAACATTCTTCTGAAAATTGCCGATCGCATTGAAGAAAACCTAGAGCTACTTGCCGTTGCGGAAACATGGGACAATGGTAAAGCCGTTCGCGAAACGCTTAATGCAGACATTCCGCTGTGCGCAGACCACTTCCGTTATTACGCAGGCTGTATTCGAAGCCAAGAAGGCACCATCGGTGAAATTGATAAAAACACGGTGGCGTATCACTTCCACGAACCTTATGGTGTTGTTGGGCAAATCATTCCATGGAACTTCCCGCTACTTATGGCTGCATGGAAACTTGCGCCAGCACTTGTTACCGGTAACGTAGTGGTGCTAAAGCCAGCAGAACAAACGCCAGTATCTATCTTATTGTTCGCCGAACTAATCCAAGACCTACTACCACCGGGTGTACTAAACATCGTTAACGGGTTCGGGGCAGAAGCCGGACAGGCTCTTGCAACAAGCACAAGAATTGCAAAAATTGCGTTTACTGGCTCTACACCTGTTGGCGGACATATCCTTCGCTGTGCTGCTGAAAACCTTATTCCATCTACCGTTGAGCTTGGCGGCAAGTCGCCAAACTTATTCTTCCCAGACATCATGAATCACGAGCCTGAATTTATTGATAAGTGTGCGGAAGGTTTAGTGCTTGGATACTTCAACCAAGGTGAAGTATGTACGTGTCCTTCTCGAGCGATTATTCACGAAGACATCTATGATGCATTCATGGAAAAAGTGTTGGAAAAAATTCAGAAGATCAAACGTGGCAACCCACTAGACACAGACACCATGGTAGGTGCACAGGCATCTAATGAGCAGTTCGAAAAGATCCTTAAATACATCGATATCGGTAAGTCAGAAGGGGCTCAGGTTGTCACTGGTGGTGAGAAAGAGCAGCTACCTGGCTTTGATGGAGGCTACTACATTCAGCCGACTATCTTGAAGGGTGAAAACCACATGCGTGTGTTCCAGGAAGAGATTTTTGGTCCGGTAATCGCTGTTCAAACCTTCAAAACCGAAGAAGAGGCGATTGAGATTGCCAATAATACAAGCTTCGGACTTGGCGCTGGTGTATGGAGCCGCGATGCGAATGTAGCATTCCGCGTGGGTCGAGCGATTGAAGCAGGTCGCGTATGGACGAACTGTTATCACTTGTATCCAGCTCACGCTGCGTTTGGCGGCTACAAGAAATCGGGCATTGGCCGCGAAACCCACAAGATGATGCTAGATCACTACCAGCAGACAAAAAATCTATTGGTAAGCTACGACATCAACCCACTTGGTTTCTTCTAAGTAAACCTGAGGGCGGCGCCTTCCGCCGCCCGCTACTTTTATGCGCATCGCATTTTCCTCAATCATTTTCTTGCTGTTTCTCAGCACCAATGTGTTGGCGCAGTCTGACGCGACAGACATTCCACAAGACATTTACAAAATATTTCCCAACGCTACACGCGTGGGGGAGATGCACACTGACATCAAGGTAACCCCGGTCTATCAGCTTCAGCAACTACTCGGATATGTTTTTGAGTCGAATGACTTTGTCGACTTCATAGGCTTTTCAGGCAAACCGGTTAATGTGGTGATTGGGCTAGATACACAAGGCAATGTGGTCGATCTTTTCGTCAAGCAGCATAGCGAGCCGATTTTTTTGCACGGGCTTGGCGAGAAATCCATGTTTGATTTCGTTGCTCAATATCAAGGGCACAGTGTCAAAGAACGTTTTATCATTGGTGGGAAAAGCAATGTAGGCAAAGACGCTACCTACTTTGATGGAGTTACGAAAGCCACCGTATCGGTGCTAGTTATCAACGATACCATCGTGACATCTGCATTAGCCGTTGCCAGAGCTAAGCTCGATGGCTTTGTTGCGCCTAGCAACAATATTATCAATCCAGACTTTTACGAACCTCTTAATTTTAGCGAATTGGTGGACAAGGGCTACATTCAAAAGCACCAGATTACTCAGCAAAATACCGAAGGGCTTTCGAGAGAAGTGGTTCGGGCGGTTGACGATATTCAAAGCGAGCTTGCTCTTGATGGTGACATCATTGCCGAACACTACTATGCGTTTTTAAGTCTTCCTATTGTGGGGAAAAACCTGCTGGATGAAGAGGAATTTGCTCGGTTACAGGAAAATCTAAATCCGGGTGAAATGGCACTGATGGTACTGAATACGAAAGGGTTCAGTTTTATCAGCGATGAGTTTATTCCCCAAACCACACCTGAGCATTTACGGGTGTCTCAAGGCGGCTTTCCCACAGCTATCCGCGATATCGATTTTTATAGCTTCTATGACCCCGCATTTTCACAAGCATTGCCCGACTACAACGAGATCAAAGTACTTCGAGTAAAATCGAAAGGTGGGCTGTCACTTGACCAAGAAATGGAAATAGCGATTAGTGTGCCGTTTAAGCCGAGTTTCTTCGAGCAAGATGAGCATCTGTTCCCTTTGAAAGTGACACTGCCTAGTGAACTATTTATGGAAAATCCTGAGGCTCAGTTAGCGAAGCCCATTCCGTTGTGGCAGAAAATTTGGAGGGACAGAACCTTAACGATAAGCACCACCGTTGTTTATCTTGTAGCGCTGTCGTTGTTTTTTGCATTCCAGCAAAGGCTAACGCCTTACACCAAGTTTGTGCATACAGTACGGGCATTTTCCCTTGTGTTCGTGCTGTTTTTTATTGGCTTTTACGCTCAAGGGCAACTGTCTGTTGTCAACATATACACGCTGCTACTGGATATTGTCGACGGATTTTCCTTAGAGGTATATCTTCTCGACCCGGTCATTTTTATTTTGTGGAGCTTTGTATTTGTCTCGTTGTTTATCGTTGGGCGGGGACTATTTTGCGGCTGGCTTTGCCCCTTCGGAGCACTCCAGGAAATGATGGGAATACTGGCTGAAAAGCTCAGGATAAAACAAATTAGAATTAAGCCACAGCACCACAAACGGGCACAAAAAATTAAATATGGGTTGCTTATAGGGCTTGTTGCGTGCTCATTCTATTCGCTAAACCTTGCAGAGAAGCTCGCTGAGATAGAGCCGTTCAAAACGTCCATAACTCTACACTTTGTTCGATATTGGCCTTTTGTACTGTATTCGGTTTTATTGCTGCTACTTAGTTTAAAAATTCATAAAGTGTACTGCCGCTATTTATGTCCGTTGGGAGCGGGGCTTGCCATTTTGGGGCGTTTCCCTTTAGTTAAATTGCTTACACGTAAAGATGCCTGTGGTAATCCGTGTCAGCTGTGCAAACAAAAGAAATGTGGTATTGATGCTATAGAACAAGACGGCAGCATTGACTATGCTGAATGTATTCAGTGCCTTGAGTGTGTGGTTACGTTAGATAACCCTGACTTGTGCAAAATCGATAAATATAAAAAGAAAAAGGTGCCAACGCGTGTCAAAAACCTCAATCCTGTCCGCACTTAGTCAACCTGCTAATAGCAAGGTTAACGATGACAACCATTCTAGTTTATACGGTGCTAAAGAAGCCTGCCGTGATGTGGCCAATGAGATTTTAGCCAACGTTAAGTGCGATGAAATAGAGCTATTACTCTTTCATACCAGCACGCTGTTTGACTTAGACACCGTAGCAAAGGAAATCTCCGCACGTTTTCCGCACGTGAATATTGTTGGCTGCACCAGTGCTGGAGAATTTAATAAAAATGGGTACGGAACAGAAAAACTTTTGGCCGTCGCGTTTTTGAAAAACGAATTTTCTATAGCTACAGCATTGGTGCCTAATTTAGGCGAAGTAAACTTTGATGAAGCCCACGATATTGCCAGTGGTTTGCGCCGAGCCTTACAGGGGAGGGAGCGTCGTTACGATACAGAGCAGCACTTCGTTATTTCTGTGCTCGATGGACTTACCCGCCATGAGGAACATTTTCTAGAAACCTTTGCGACTGCATTTGGCAATATCCCACACTTAGGCGGTAGCGCCGGCGACGATTTAAAGCTTGAAGCCACCTATGTGTTTTACAACGGTGAATTTCATCGAGACGCTGCAGTATTGCTGCTTGTTGGCACGGGAAAGCCCTTCACCGTGTTCTCCATTGATCACATTAACTCTCCCGTATCGAAGCTGGTGGTCACCCACGCCGACCCTGAGTCGCGAACCGTGTATGAAATAAACGGTGAACCCGCAGCGCAGTATTACGCCAGTTTATTGGGAATGAAAGCTGAAGACCTAACGCCGGATGTGTTTTCCATGTTTCCCCTTGCTGTGATGGTAGGTGGCAAATATTTCATCCGCTCTATTCAAAAAGTAGATTTGGCCACTAACGCCATTACCTTTTACTGTGCGGTAGATATTGGCATTATTCTTACGTTTGTTCAGCTGGGTGACTGCATTGAAGCATTAGAAAGTAAGTTGGACAAACTGCGCGCTCAGCTTGGTGAGCCCGAATTTGTTTATGCTTGCGATTGCTTTCTGCGAAGGCTCGAAATTCAACAGGGCGAAAACGACCATGAAATAAGACGGCTACAGCAAAGATACAATGTAGCGGGCTTCAATGCCTATGGCGAGCATATTCATTCGGTTCACTTGAACCAAACGTTTACGGGGGTGTATTTTGCAGCCCAATAATCAATTTACCGACGTGGAAGCGCTCCAAAAGGCCCTTTACGAGCAACGGCGTGAAAACGAAAAGCTTGAAAAAATAAACGCAGCGCTGATGTATCGCATGGAAGAGGGCGGTTTTAATCATCACAGCTACCGCGCCTTCGAACATTCGGTTCAACTTTCTGAAAAAGTGAGTCAGAAAACCGAAGAACTACAGTCAGTACTGCAAAAGCTGGAGCAGTCAAACGCCGAACTGGTGCGGGCTCACGAAGAAACCCATCAGGTTAAACAGCGTTTACACGACGCGATTGAAAGCACTAATCAGGCGATGGTGTTGCTAGATAGACTGGGCGGGATCATCTTCTTTAATCGGCACTTTGAAACTGTTTGGGATGACCTTTCCATTACCCCTAAAATTGGCGATAACTATTACGATATCACCCAAGCTGCCAAGCATTCCGGGGTTATTCGCCGCGCCCTGCCCGCTGATGTCGAAGGCAGGATGATCTATCAGTTGTCGAACCGACGATGGTATCAGCTGACCAATCGACCCACGCAAGAAGGCGGGAACGTTATTCTGTTTAACGACATCACTGAAGTAAAACTGCTTGAATCGAATCGTTACGAGCAAGTCATTAAAGAGAAAAACAAGCTGTTACAAAGCCTTATCGATAATATTGATGTTGGAATATTGCTCATTGATAAAGAAGGTGGCATTGCGTTTTGGAATAACACGTTTTTGACCCAGTCAAACGTGCCCCAGCACGTACTGGTAAACAGTAAGAATATTTATGCCCTTCAAAATAACCGTCACTGGAGCGGGCTCAACTTAAAGCCGGTGGGGCCAAGTACCCAGATTATACACGAGCAATTGGTGGTTGAACGCAACATCACTACACTGCCCGACGGCAATACGCTGTGCACGTTCACCAATGTTACATCGCAGCATCACTACGCGGAAACGCTGAAGCAAAACGAAAGCTGGATCCGCATGATAACCGATAATGTACCGGCGCTTATTGCTTACATTGGTACCGATAAAAAGTTTCAATACACCAATAAAGGTTATCGCGATTGGTATGGCGTTAGTGAGCAAGACATTAATGATATGCCTATGGATCGAAGCCATCTGAAAGAGGTTTACCCCAATCTTATTCAGTACTTGCGCCGTGTTAACCAAGGCGAAGTGGTGAGCTTTCAAAGCAAAGAAAAAAATGCTCATGGCGACGTTGGCTTTTTACAGAAAGTTTATTTGCCTCATTTCAATGAATCCGGCGATATCACCGGGCACTTTGTCTTGGCAACAGACGTGTCGCAGCAGGTAGAAAGCCAACTCCAGCTTAAAGCGGCTAAAGACCAATTAGAATCGAATGTAGAAAAGCGTACCCGTGAACTCAATCACGCCAACATCGCCCTTCAAGAAGCCATTGATTCAAAGAGCAAATTTTTGGCTGCTATTAGCCACGATCTTATGCAGCCCCTTAGCGCTGCCATCTTGTTCAACGAAACATTGAAAGATCAAGTGGATAGTTCATCCAGCCCCATTGTTGCCGCCCTCGATAATTCACTGTCTGATTTACATGGCCTTATTCGCACGCTTATTGAAACATCCAAACTGGACGCTGGGGTGTTACAGCCCGATAAGCAGCAAGAAAATGTATTGCCGTTACTTATGCAGCTAGCCGAAGAGTTTACGCATATCAGTAAAGACTACAGTGTAGATTTTCGCTATCGCTTGAAAGAAGCCTTCGTGGTGACAGATGTGAACTTACTTTCTCGAATATTGCGAAATTTATTAATAAATGCAATGAAATACGGCGCGAACGGCAAGGTGCTATTGGCTGCAAGAAAGGTGAAGGAGAACCTAGAAATTAGCATCTATGATCAAGGTGTGGGTATAAGCGAAGACGATCAGAAAGTTATTTTTAAAGAGTTTTCCAGATTAGAAAACGATTTTAACTACTCTTACAGTTTGGGTCTGGGATTATACATTGTAGATAAAATGAGTAAGTTGCTAGAGCACGATATTCGAGTGCGCTCGAAAGAGGGCGTAGGCGCATGTTTCACGGTGACCATTCCTATTACCGAAGTGTGTGATACGAGTCAGGAACAAGACTATCTTTATACTTTGGAGCCATCGTTACCAGATTACGTTTTGGATAAGCATATATGGCACATTGATAACGATGCGAATATGCGCATTGCTATGCAAACGTTGTTCGCAAACTGGGACATGGAAGTAGACACTTTCTCAGGTTTTGAACAATGCAGTGCTGTAAATAATGGCAGTTTTGACGAGTGCGACATGCTTATTGTCGATTACCACCTAGATGAAGAAGAAACCGGTTTAGACATTGCGAAACGCGTAAGAAAAATCGCGCCTTCAATGCCCATTATGATTTGCACCGCTAATCACTCAAAAGCGTTAGCGAATGAACTTGAAGGCACCGACATTCAGCTGCTGCACAAACCTGTTAACTCCGCGGTGCTTAAGGCGGCGCTAGTCTCAAGCTTGAATGGCTAAAGTTATAGGAACATGGGGCCTGTTAATCTTCGGTGCACAGCAAAGATCAACAGGTCTTAATTAAAGACGTATTGGTTAAAGTCGATATTCGCGGCACTGGCCACAACCTTTACTCGGTTGCTGGCGCCTAATTTTTTAAGAATAGATGAGACGTGAGACTTAACCGTGGTTTCAGAAATATTAAGCTCGTAGGCAATCACTTTATTGGCTAACCCTTGAGTTAGATATTTCAGTACAGTCAGCTCTTTTCGTGTTAATGAACGAATTTGCTCCGGCGAAATACCGTTGTCATTGGTCATGCGTGTTCTGGTAGACGGCGTTCTCAATATCTCTGATGGTAAACACACGTTCCCTTCAAAAATACTCTCGATAGATGTGGCTATTTCTTCAATCTTGCTGCTTTTTGAAATAAAGCCAACGGCACCATAAGAAATGGTTTGCAGTATATTTTGCTTTTCCGTTTCAGCGGAAATAATCACTACAGGTACGTTAGGGTGTTGGTTTCGAATTTCTAAAAGTCCGTTTAGGCCACAGGTTTCCGGCATATTTAAATCAAGCATGATTAAGTCGAACTTCGCGTCTTTCTCTAGCAACGTTAACGCTTCAGAAATTGAATTGGCTTCGAGGGTTTCTGAGTCGGGAAACTTTTTCCCTAAAATGGTAATCATTGCGTGACGAAAAATAGGGTGGTCGTCAATTATCAAGATACGGTGCATGGTCTTTCCCTCAGCTAAAAAAGCGACATTTGCCGCTGGCCTTGTGACTTATTTGGGCTGGCGTTTTATTCACACATAAGCCTTTTAGTAAGACAAAATTATGGCGTAAATGAAACGCTTCAAAGTGACCAAATTCTCCGAAATATTAAAAGCTAAACAGTCACTTCACGTGTTTACAATGTTAACATTAATATAACATTAAATCAGGCCTAATAAGACCAATGGCTTATAATAAAAAAGCACGTAAGACCAGTACTGACGGGACTTTCGTTCTATAACTCGTCAAGTAACTGCCTTCTTTTTTCGGCGTATTCTGTTTCGCTAATTAGGTTTGCCTTTTTTAGTGCGTCTAACCGTTTAAAACGAGCAACGATATCGTTTTCTGCTGGTAAGGGGGCCGAGCCAGCTACGTCTTTCTTACTGGGTGTGTTTTCCCTATTCGCTGGGGAAAGTGTTTCCTTTTCTACAGGTGCTTCAAATGCCAGCTGAGTCGGTGCGACCACCCAATCGAAGCGATTTTTCGTTTTCAGTTCTATACCAGGTGCGGAAAAAGAAAGTGGGGAATCGAATGAGAACTTTGCTTGTTTCCGGTTACCAAAATCAAAGTCGTATTTTACCAAGCCCTGAGAAGTAGGATCATAAGCCATTTCGTAGGCTTTATTGGCTACTTTGTCGAACTCGCCAATAAGAATATTGAGCTGGTCGTCTGCAACGAAAATACTGCCTGCAACGTAATACGTTTGAGTTTTAAGGCCTGCCAAATAGCGCTTCTCTTTACTAAGGGCAAAAATTACGTCTTGCTGAGCAGTCGCTGTTCGCAGCGCCTCAGGCAGATAGGCGGCAAGTAACGCAACTTGTTCGTTGGAAAAAAGCGGTGTTGACGTATTTTTGTTCTTAACCACCTGAATAGCGCTAAGTATGGCGGATACATCCTGCTCTTGCAGCGTGAAGGGGTGTTGGTTGGCACGCATGTCACTGCCTGTTTCGTTTTGCTTTTTAACAAGGCGAATAAAATTGTTTTTGTCCTCCTGAAATATGACCTGTGCGTCTGCGATATGTACTGTCGTTATGAAGAGTAGGGCTAACAGAATGGGTTGAGCTGAACGTAATGAAAATAGAGATATATTTTTCATGATCTTTCCTTTTTCAATAGGAAAAGCGAGAGTCAATCTCGCTTTTTTATGTCATATCTTTTAGCTTAATTTTAATTTCTTATTTAAGTGTAAAATTAATCATTTTTTTATCATTAATTAAATGAATCGAGTAATTTTTAAATTTCAGAGTAATTGGATATAAGTTCAATGTTAAAATATGACTGATTTTTAATTCTCAATTAAAAGAACACAGTGCCACCTAGTTGAATTAGGGTTAAGTCTTCTGCGCTGTTATAAATTCCTTGCGCAGATTCTGAACCATCAATATCTAAACTTAGATTTTCGTATTTCGCGTACACCAAGAAGCGCGAGCCAAAATATTGTTCTGCTGCAACACCCCACTGACTAAGCTCTGAGCCGGTAACGCCATCTAAATGAGCCATGCCGTATTGGTCGTTATAACTGGCATATTCAGCATAGAAAGCAGAATCACCAAAGCGATTAAACTGTTTTCTAATACCTGCTTTAAAGTAATAGGCATCCGTATCGTCACCCGACCCAACAATCGCGTCGTCAGCCTCTTCCATCTGATAAGTGGCTACCCCAAATACACCTGACTCAATATGCATGAGCCCTGCTTGCAGTTGTAGCGTAGTTGAACTGTTGCCCCCAACATTGCTACCCCCATCTTTATTCACTGAGTAACCTGCATGAAGGTTAGTTTTGAAGCCTTCGTGCTCAGCCGCATACTTAACCGCAATATCGTAAATTTCGTCGTTTGCATAACCTACTGCAATACTCACGTTGCCCATTTGAGGGAGATCGTAGCGCACGCCGTTGCGATATATACCGTTACAGTCAATACCAATACCCAAGCCAGGCGTAGCTAAGCACTGAGCAAATTGACCCCACGCGACATTGGTTGAACCTTCTTCTACGCCTCGAATAAAGAAGCCATTTGCTCTAAATAATGGAGAAATTCCCGACCAGATTGTCCCAGAGGGATCGGCTAGAACGGCAATGTTATCGGTGGGAAGGCTTTGTAAACCAACGGTGATTTTACCCCAGTCGCCACCAAAGTAGAGGCTACTGCCCAACAGGCCTATGTCGCCGCCGTTGAAGGTGTCTAAGTTATCCTGATTGGCAAACAAAAGCGGGGTTTGATGGCCACCACCGGCGTAGTTCGGTGCGCCTGAAAGAGGTTCAATAATGACCTCAAAGCCCACGTCCATGCCTTGTTCTTCCAGTTTATAATTTCCTGAAAGCGTAATACGGCTGCCTAGCGTTGTACCGTTGTCTGAAAGTTGTGCCACATCACTACCCACACCGTCGTCGTAATAGGTTAAGCCTTCATTTATCCATCCAGAGATATTCCATGAATAGGGCTCGTCTTGGGCAAAACTATGGCTACTGACTGTGCTTAAAATGGCAATAGATAAACAGGTTTTTGTAAATGTATTCTTTTTCATTTTACTGTCCCAATTTTGGTAGTGTTGATTAATTACAGTGGCTTTTTGTTTTTATTTTTGACTGGTTTTAATACTTTCGGTGTCCAGTAAATTGATAATAGGTTCTATTGAATTTTGAACCATCGGCCGTAAGGCGTGTTAATCTCCTTCTTTAGTAGCGGGAAAATTAAATGTAAAAATCATAAAAAACGCGACTACTGTGAAAAAGTAAGTCGCGTTTTTTTGATTTTTGTTCAGCTTTTGTGTGGATAAAAGCGCGTGTGGTAACAACTGCTATCTGATTAGAATCTCGCTTTTAGATTTACACTGACCATTCGCGGTTGTGCGGGGCCCACGAACTCTGCACCTTCTACGTCGGGATAAATGTCTTCTAATACCTCATCAGCCTCGCCATACGTGCCAAAGGTTTCATAGTCTTTGTCGAACACATTATTCACACGTAGCGATGCGGTAAATGTGTCGTTGAACCGGTACGATGCATAAATGTTTGCAATAACGTATCCGTCAATCTTTTCGTTTTCGTTAGCCTCATCGCCCCTAAAGTACTGACTAGATGCTGAAATAACTTCTGCGCCTAAACGCGCTTTATCCGTTAAGGCGTAATCTGCGTAGAGCTTGACTAAATGCTCTGGCTGGCCTGGAATTTTGTCACCTGGTGTTACGAGTCTGTCTGGACCCTGAGGGTTAAAGGGGCTAAACGACGTGAATGTCGATTCATAGGTTGCGTTAAGATAGTTGTAGTTTAACCGGTAGGTTAGTTTTTCCCACGTTGAGCCTACGCTGAATTCAACGCCCTGACGCTGGGTTTCATCAACGTTAATAAAGTATCCGCGAGAGGCAACAGAGCCTGCTTGTTGGAAGATAATGTCGTCCTTACTTCTACTGTGAAAAACATTTAGCATCAGGTCGATGTTATCAATGCGTGTGGTGTAGTTCGCTTCAATAGTTTGGGTGACCACCTGATCAAGAGGAGGATCGGCCACAAAACCGTTCGGTAAGCGGCACGGGTCGTCTTCATCTGCACAGCTTAACTCTGCTGGGCTTGGCGTTCTTGAAGACTGGCTGATTGCAAGATTCAACTGGCTTTGCTCATCAATAGTAATGTCTACACCTACCGCTGGGTTAAATTGGGTAAAACGGTGATTGCCGTCCAATGAACCTTCACCGTCATCAATCAGGTCTTCCATAACAATATGGTCTCGGTTAAAACGTCCACCAAGATTGAGTGATACGGCTGAAGAGAGCTGTGTACTATTCATGAAAAATAGCGACCATGCGGTGGTGTCTACATCTAATCTAACCCTGGCTTCTTGTGCCATGAGCCCGTCGATGGGTAAAACGGTGCGTGAGTCTTGTGCAGATTCGTTTTCCAAAATACCAAATGTAGTATCAGCGGCGTAGTTAACATCTCCTTTGGTGTAGCTGGCACCAACAATTAACTCTGAACTGAAGCCGCTTAAGGCATATTGTTTTGCTAGCTGAAAAGATAACCCAGTAGCTTTGGCGTCTGTCCGGCCCGTATTGTATGTTCCATCAAGTTCATCTGCGTCCACATCTGATATTTCGGCAAGCGCGGTGTCGTCATCAAAGCCAATGAATTCAACCGCTTCTATATCGTCGCCTTCGCCTACAACAGGCAAATCATCGTCATCATCGTCGTCGCCATCATCATCACTATCAAGCGGAGCATCATCATCATCATCGTCGTCATCATCTTCAAATTCACACAGTGTTACGCGTCCATCAGCGAACTGGCAGGCACCAAAATCACTGTCATCGCCGTTGATTGATTGAGTTTGTGTGTCGCGATAAAACATATTGGCGGTTAAAGATAAGGTGTCAGTTAAAACGAAATCACCGGTTATATTAACGTGCGTAAGTTCGTTGTTGGTCTGATCGGGGTGGGTGTAGACCGCTTCTCTTCCTTCAATATCCAGCAGTTCAATAGGCGACGCACCATTTCCGAGTAACTCGTTATCGGCCATAAAGAGGTTCATGTCGAGATGCATTTTGTCACTTTTATAGGCAAGCGATGTAAATACTTGCTGCACTTCAGATGGCGAATAGTCACGCCAGCCATCTTCCTCATAATGATTCAGGTTCACGTAATACGCCCAGTGATCGTTATGACCACCTGATTCCACAGACGCGGCTTTCTGGCCGAATTGTCCAGCCTGTAAATCTATTTCGTTGGCGTTGAAGCTAAACCCTGTTTTCGTTCTTAGCGCAAGGGCGCCGCCTAGCGTGTTTTGGCCAAACAGAGGGTTTGAACCAGAGTACAAAGAAACGGTATCTATAGCATCTAGAGGCATTAGGTCCCAATGCACAGTATCGCCAAACGCTTCATTAACCCGACCGCCGTTTAAGTACACCGAAATGCCCTGAGGTAGACCAAGCAGCGGAGAGGCAGTAAACCCGCGGTATTGCAGATCGGGTTGAAACGGATTGTTTTGAACATCGTTTAGGTTCACGCTTGCCAGTTGAGTTTTGAGTAGCTCCGGTAGTGAACGGTTGACGCTCCCTTCAATATCGTCTTGAGTGAGTGTCTGAACGTTACCAAATACAGCAGAGTTATTGCTGTTGGCGCTAAGCGGTGTCGCTCCCTGTACCTCTATAACCTCGTAGTGGTCCATTGCATCGTTAGCTTCTGCAGCAGAGCTAAACGCATAGGTTACAGCGCTTGCAATAATCGCAAGAGCAAATGGTGAACGGGCAAGTTGATGTGTTGGGGATTGTGCAACGTTTTGGCTAGAGCTTTTAGTAGAAATTCGCGTAGGCATGGTCTTGACTGCTTCGTTATTATTTATACTTTCAGTATTGCCTTAACCATTCCCTAAAAATATCCTCCTTAAGTGGGGGGAAGTATCATAAATTGGTAGCAGTGTTTTTTCCCGAATTCCCTACGAGAGAATCGATAAAACCTTATGACACCAGTTTTCACGCTCTGTGATATTTGTGTCGCTGGCACCAAATAGAAAAAGGTTATTTTCATAGGTTGCAGCGCCCAGTGCGTAGCATTCCCCCGAGGTTCTTGGTTGCCAGAAAAGGTGGTGTGCCAGTACCGCTTGTAGTCTTGACTGTTGATAGAACGCGATGCGATACACCCAGTGCGAGGCCAAATAACCAGAAGCAGAATTTAGAGAAGCCGACTCTAGAGTTATTGAGGGCGATGGAGTGGAAAACGGCGTTAAATGCAAAGCAATGTGTTCAGCGTTAAAGCGTTTCAAATTGGTGGTATTGTTGGCGAGTGGCTGCAATAAACGTGGAAGTGCAGGCAAGTGCTCTAACGCAATAAAATGTCGGTATTTAGAGGTAAGACGCGGCACTAAAAGTGACTGGTCGCTATTGGAAGCGCTGGCTTGCGCGGAAAATCCCTTACGTGCCTTTCTAATCCGCTCGCGAGCGATTGACTTTTCAGGTGAAGGTAGAGGCCGCAAATAGGAGAGCGATACCTTATTAGCACTCGCCAAATAAGCGCTTTTGGTGGCACAATCTTTGGCGGTACACTTGTTCGAATCCAACGCATCTGTTAGTTGCGCAAAATAGCGAATAGCCGCCCCCACACCATCTGCGTGTTTATCAGTGTCTGGCATTGGCTTTGAAGGTCTAATATCAAATGAGGCAAGACACGCGGATACCACATGTTTTAGTTGTCGCAGCCTTTTATCATAATCATCGCTCACGAGCTTGTGTGTTAGATTTTGTGAAAGCTTTGGAAGTGCTTCTATCGAAAGCTCGCTAGCTACTTCCTTCATCGCTTCGTTTGTGACGAGGCGAATTGCAAAATTGCCTTGTTGATTGATTTCGGGGTCGATAAATAAAGTATTTTTAAGGCCTGCTACGGTGCTAAGTGTTGCTTCTTGCTGTAGTAAACCATTTAAAAAGCACTGAGGAAACCACCAGGTTAATACATGTCTTATTGATTCGTTTTCGCCTTTTGTCGTTTGCGCATCAAGAGAGGCTTCTTTGTCTAAATGTGAGTGTTCACGTTGAGATGCGTGCTGACTCAGAGAGGCGTTTCTGTTCAGTGTTGATTCTTCGCTCAAGGTTTTTTCAGCGCTCAAGGCTGTTTCCACGCTCTGCGCTTTCATTGCGCTCAGGGCTGTTTGCGCGCTCAGGGCTATTTCTTCGCTCACGGCTGTAACAACCTCCTTGCACTGCTCAAAAAAGTGGGCTGAATTACTATAAACCAGCGTGGTGATATTGCTTGGCTGATACCACTGGCGTTTGTAGTCTTGAAGCGCTTGAATGCTGTTGCTGCCTATGGTTTGTGTAAAACCACCCGCGTGTTGATAGGCATTTTTATTGGTATCGGTTAATCGAATAGCGGCGTTTAATGCATAGTCGCTGTTTGTCTCTAGCATGGCGAGCTCGTTAAAAATAACCCCGTCACGCTCTAAGATAACCTCATCGGTACCGTAATCCCGGTTAAGCAGGCCACAGTACAGGTAATTTACAGCATCAAGCAGCACGTTCGCTTTTTCAGATGAAGCGAAAAAGAAGGTGTACTCGGCGAGTGTGGTAGCGTTAATAGTAACAGGCAGAAGTGTATTGGCCGTAAAAAGCTCGTGGGCAGCAGGGTATGGGTGAGAGCGTCGAAAGCTCATGTGCTCAGCTAAATGAGACAACCCAGTGTGGCCTGCTGCAGGGGTTTTTAGCGCAAAAACAACGCTATGCACTTTTGACCCAGAGCCGGCATCAATGAAATGAAATTCAGACATACACTTTTATCATTACGGGTTAACGGTATCTCTTTTTGTTTCGTACTTATTGCAGCCCATTTACATCCTAGTACTTACCTCGTAGCACTTACTTCCAAGATGGGAATCGGCTTTTCCACCTTTCGATACTGTAGTGCCTTCGACGGTGCAGTACCTGCTTTATCGGTAATGCCTTTCATTAAATGGTGATCGGGCGACTTGCTGCAAACCGGATCCGTCTTATACATATCACCTGTTAGCAGGTAGGCCTGACATCGGCAGCCGCCAAAGTCTTTGTCTTTTTCATCGCAGTCCCTACAGGGCGACGGCATCCAACTATCGCCACGGAAATGATTAAAGCTAAAGTCTTGGTGCCAAATATCGTGCAACGAGCGTTCTTTCACATTAGGAAAACGAAGGGGCAATATCTTTGCACTGTGACACGGAAGGGCACTGCCATCTGGCGTTACGGTTAAAAACGTTGTGCCCCAGCCATTCATGCACGCCTTAGGGCGAGATTCATAGTAGTCGGGCGACACAAATATGAAGGCTGGGCCTTTACCGTCTTGCTGCGCGCGGTAGCGGTTCACTGCGGCCTCAGCTTCCTGTAGCTGCTGTGACGTAGGCAGCAAATGGTCTCTATTTTCATAGGCCCAGCCGTAATACTGTACGGTAGCTAACTCGACAAAATCAGCGTTCAGCTGCTCGCTGAGCGCCATCACGTCTTCTATTTCGTGAATGTTCTGCGCGGTAATACAGAAGTTAAGCACCATAGGGTAGTTGTATTGTTTTACCAGCTTCGCAATTTTAAGTTTTTGTTCAAATGAGTGACGCTTGTTGCCTATTAAGTCGTTGACTTCAGCATTGGCTGCCTGAAAGCTCAGCTGAATGTGGTCAAGGCCGGCTTCTTTGAGTTTGGCAATACGTTTTTCTGTCATGCCAATGCCAGAGGTGATCAAGTTGGTGTAAAAACCCAAAGCCCGCGCATAAGCGACTAAGTGCTCTAAGTCTTTTCGAAGCAATGGCTCTCCGCCAGAAAAGCCCAATTGCACGGCGCCCATTTCCCGCGCTTCACGCAGTACACGCTCCCAATGCTCAGTAGAGAGCTCATTAAATGTTTCTTCCATATTTACTGGGTTTGAGCAATAGGGGCAATGCAATGGGCACTGATAAGTAATTTCGGCTAGGAGCCACAGCGGAGGCGTTATGGTATTTGGTACGTCGGTTTGTAAATCAACGTCTGTATTATTCGTCATAGCGGATCCACTTCTTTTGCTCGGCATGGACCAGAAATGCATGAACATCTTCTTCTAAATCATCGGGTGCATCAGGGAACGCCTGGCGAAGTTCAGCACAAATGGCATTTTCTGTATTGCTGCCATCCACACGCTTAAGAATTTCTGCCGCAGAAGGATTAAGTTTGATCATTCCTTCGGGAAACAACAACACATAACAGCCCTGAGCTTTCTCGTACTGCATGCGAAAAAGCGGATTTAAAGAAGCTGTTTTGTCTCTTGTGCGGCCGCCCTCGTTGTTGTGACTGCTGCTATTTTCAATGTTATCTTCCACGTTATCAGCACCGACGCTATCAGCATCTAAGTGGTGTTCGGTTTGCGATTGTAAATTCGACATCATTAAAACCTCCCTTTATGGCACACCCGCTGATCGGCAATACCATCAAACGGCTTTCTCTTATATTCATAGGCAAAGCAAATGGCATCAGCAATGCTCCACAAAATATCAATTTTGAACTGCAGTATATTGAGCGCATGTTCTTGCTGTTGTCGGGTAACAAAGTGATCAAGGGTAATCTGCAGACCATGCTCTACATCACGGCGCGCCTGACTTAACCGCATTTGAAAGTAGGTAAAGCCTTCACTATCAATCCATGTATAGTGCCTAGGCCAGGTATCTAATCGGCTTTGATGTATTTCAGGGGCGAACATTTCAGTTAACGATGAGCAGGCCGCCTCTTTCCACGACGCGCGGCGGGCAAAATTCACATAGGCATTTACTGCAAACTTAACCGCTGGTAACAGGTGGGTTTCATCAAGTAATTCACTGCGGTTCAAGCCTACCGCTTCGCCTAACCGCAACCAGGCTTCTATGCCGCCCAGTCCGTCTTCACCTTCCCGTCCATCGTGATCGATAATTCGTTGGATCCAAGTTCTGCGTACCGATTGATCTTCGCAATTCGCTAAAATTGCCGCATCTTTAACCGGTATCGCCATTTGATAATACAGTCGGTTGGCCACCCAACCCTGAATCTCATCAACGCTGCAGTGTCCTTCATTCATGCGTTTATGAAACGGGTGATGAATATGGTAGTAAGCGCCTTTTTCTCTCAGTTTTTGTTCGAATTCTTGTCTAGACCATGCGTGTTCTGTCATTACTACACCTCAATTTCCATACCGTCGTAAGCCAATTCAATGCCTTGCTCGCACAGGCTGTGATAAGCACTGGAGTCTTCGTCAAGCACGCGATTTGTGTTGTTGATATGAATAAGCACTTTACGCTCAACGTTAAATTCATTTAGCAGCGCAATGGCTCCGCCCTTTCCATTAACCGGCATGTGTCCCATATCTGTGCCCAGCTTGTTGCTAAAGCCGTGATCTATCATTTCTTCATTGGCCCACAGCGTACCGTCAAATAGCACGCAGTGAGATTCGCGCATCACCTGTTTTACTGTGTCGTTTGCCTGCATACATCCCGGCGCGTAAAAAAGCACGTTGCCCGTGGTGTCGTCAGTTATCTTCAGGCCGATATTGTTGCCCGGCACAATGTTGTCGCGATACGTCGAGTAAGGGGGCGCATTAGACTCTAATACCACCGGTTGGAAAGTCAGGCCTTCTGCCCCCTTTGGTACAAAGCGTTGATGATAATCGGTATTAATTGAATGCTGTTGTAGTCCGCCGTGCCAGTGTTTTAATACGGTAAAAAGCGGGAAGCTGGTGGTTAGGTCTTCGGCCACAACATCGGTACAATAAACGGGAAGGGGTAAGCCTTCGCGCAATGTTAGCAGGCCTGTAGTATGGTCTATTTGACTGTCGGTAAGCACAATTGCGCTTATGCGTGTGCCGCGAGACACATGGGCGTCGGGCCACAGCTGCGGATGGCTATTTATCTGCTCCCTTAAATCGGGGGAGGCATTAATGAGAACCCAATTTTTACCATCGCTACTGACAGCAATGCTCGACTGTGTTCTACCTTTCGCCTTTATTTTACCTTCGCGTAAACCCTTACAATTGGGGCAGTGGCAGTTCCATTGCGGAAATCCACCCCCGGCGGCAGCACCAAGAATCAATACGTGCATAACAACTCCATACTACAAGTAAAAAAAGGCTGCATCGGCAGCCTTTTTGTTCATCATCCCAGAGGGCGTTGCCTAGCGGTTATTGATGTAAAGAGTTACTTCAAAACCAAGGCGCATTTCTGTGTATTGGGGTTTAGTCCACATAATTGTTCCTCTTCTTTATGATTAAACGCATGACTGAGTATATGTTGAATATGTGTTAACAGATATCCTCCTAAGGGAGGAGAACTGTCATGAATTTTGATGATTTATTGATTATTTTTGACTGCGCAACTGCTTAAGTAAGATAACAGCAAAGGAATAGGGCGGCCGGTTGCCGATAACGATTTGGTGTAGGTAAAAGCGGTTCCTGCTACATCGAGGTGAGCCCACGGCGTGCCGTCAGCAAAGCGAGAGAGAAAGCAGCCTGCCGAAATAGCACCGGGAGAGTTTATACCCGCATTCATCATATCCGCGTGCTGAGAGGTAATGGCGTCTTGATATTCTGGCCAAAGTGGGAAAGGCCAGCACCTGTCGTTAGCCAGTTCACCCGCTTCAACTAACGCACTTTCAAGCGCTGGAGCGTTGCTAAAAAGTGCAGTGGCTTTGTGCCCCAGTGCGCTAATGGCCGCGCCGGTTAAGGTTGCAATATCAATAATAACCGAGGGGGAGAACTGTTTCGCGTAGCTGATTGCATCGGCCATAAGCATACGCCCTTCTGCATCGGTGCTCATGATTTCCACGGTTTTTCCTGAGTGCATAGTAATGATGTCACCCGGGCGATAGGCTTTGCCATCAATCGCATTATCAGCGCTCGCCACAATACCAACAATATTTATATTTAACCCCAGTGTGGCAACCGCCTGAATGACGCCCAATACACAGCCAGCGCCTGCCATGTCGTAAATCATATGGCGCATATCAGGGCTGCGTTTTAACGTTATGCCGCCACTGTCAAAGGTTACACCTTTGCCAATTAACACTACTGGCGGTGAATTCTCTAAACCTTTGGCTGTATAGCGAAGAATAGGCATGGTGGCAGCAAACTGTGAACCTGCATTTACCGCTAAATACCCGTTCATGCCTAACTGCTTTAGCGCACTTTCATTGAGGATATCGCAAGACACCGTATTAAAGGTTTGCGCCAGATGCTGAGCTTGTTCGGCCAGATAATCTGGCGTACATAAGTTGGCTGGCATATGGGCGAGATCTTTAGCCCACGTCATCGCAGCATTAAGGGCTGATACATAGCGGATAGTGTGTGAAACGAGACGCTTTTGCGCGTTATTAAAATGCTTGGCATCTAGTGCAAGAGACAGCGTGCCCCTAATATCAATTGCTTGGTTAATTGCTTCATTAGTTGCGGCATTTTTTTCAACACTATTTGCGTTGTTGTTGCCATCGCGGGCTCGACTGCTAGAAACCGAACGATTATTCGTTTTATAGCCCATAAAGTGATAGCCATGCTTGAAATAGCTTCTAAGTAGCGCACTCAGAAACTGTGGGTGGCTTGCAATGGTGTTAACAGGGTCATTGCTTGCTGTTTCAGTGGTAGAAAGCGCCATAAACGACAGTTTTTCCAAGGTTACCGACACGCTTTTAAGCTTTTTAAACAATGCATCGAACTGCTGTTCTAAGTAGCGAAATGCTGGCGCGTTAGTTTGCTTCAAGTCACTAGTGCTTTTCGAATAAAACGCGGAGTTTGAATCGCTAACGTAGCTTGAGCGGTTAACCATGGAGGGGTCATTAGTTTTAGATAAAGTCGAGGCACGGCTAGAGACGTTGGGTGCATCTGACGCTTCAAAAAGCGCAAAATCGACACCATAAAACAGCACCCGTTTTACTTCAGCTAATTGTTGGCTAATTTTGTTTTTTCCGCTGTTTTCAGTGTCTGGGATGTAACTTGTTTTAAACGCCTTAAGGCCTTGTACTAATACACATTGGCCTTTATTTCCTGCAAAACCTTCATCGTCAAAAATCTGCTCAATGTATGTCTTAGCGGGTGTTGAAAAGTGAAATAGTTGGCTCGCTAATAACTCGGGCATAGTTAAAATAAGTAAGCAGTCACTATCGTCTAACGTTTGAACTTTATTGCTTTCATTAGCCCAGATTAGGTTTGCTTTTATCACGAGAAGCGCCCTTTTGAGGCTTTGGGGCGAAAGCTTCTCACAGCGAAAATAAAAGTGATAGCCGTAAGACAAAGTACAACGGCTAGCGCGTTGTGTTCGAGTTTTTCATAGAGCGCAAATCGCAGTAATTCTACGCCGCTACTAAAGGGGTTAAAGGCGCAAATCTGATACAGCCATTCGCTGGCCTCACGCATTTTCCAAAGCGGGTATAGGGCGCTTGATAGAAAGAACAATGGGAAAATGACAAAGTTCATGACCCCGGCAAAGTTCTCTAGCTGCTTAATATAGTTTGCCAGTAACAATCCTAACGAACCTAAAAACAATGACAGTAGTGCAATAACAGGCAACGCATAAACGTATCCCAACGCAGATAGGCGTACATCCAGTAAAAGCGCAAAGGCAAAGAAGATGTACACCTGAATAGCGCTTACCAAGGTGTTGGCTATAAGCTTGCTGCCTAGCAGAAAAGGGCGGGGAACCGGGCTTAACAGCAGTACTTTCATGCTGCCCATTTCTCTGTCGTACACCATGGACAATGAACTTTGCATACTATTAAAAAGCACAATCATGGCGGCAAGCCCAGGTACAATGTACTCTTCGTACAAAATATAACTCTCGTAAGGCTCGGTCATTGAAAGGCCCAGGGCCGAACGAAACCCTGCGGCAAAAACAAATAGCCAAAGCAGCGGCCGCACCAATGCACTTAACAGGCGTGTACGTTGCTGCCAGAACTTCAGCATCTCTCGGGTAAGTACGCCCACAAAACAGCGCCAATACATCAGGAGCCTTCCTGCATCAAATGCTGCCAAAGGTGCTCAATATCTTGTTGATGATACTTGGCTAACAACGCTTCACATTGGTCGTGGGCTAACACTCGTCCTTTTGATAAGACTATCAAGTTGTTGTTGTGCTTCACTTCTTCAAATAAATGCGTGGCCCATAGTACACTTACGTTTTGGGAATGAGCGAGTGCTTGTACTACCCGCAAAATAAGATGACGGGATTCTATATCTAAGCCAACGGTAGGCTCGTCTAATAGCAGCAAGGATGGCTTGTGAATAAGGCAGCGAGCTAATTCGACCCGACGTCTGTGCCCGCCATTTAAGTTGCGAATTTTTGTGTTGAGCTTACTCGTAAGATCGAGCTCGTCGAGCAGGCCTTGAATATGAGATAGCGCGCTAGCGGTACTTATGCCGTGGAGCGAAGCAAAGTAGGACAAATTTTGTTTTACTGATAAGTCGATATCTAAGGTACTTTGCTGAAATACCACGCCCATTTTCGCCATAATACTTGTGCGAGATTGAGACAGGGTAGCACCATCAAAGGTAATATTGCCTTGCGTGAGTTTTTGAAGGCCCGTAATAAGCGCAAATAAGGTACTTTTGCCTGCGCCATTTGGCCCAAGCAGCATGGTTAAGCCAGGTTTTAGGCAAAGGTCTATATTGTCCAGCGCGTGGTGGCCGCCGTACTGATGTGAAACCGCTTGAACCGCTATTTCCATTTAACCGCCACGCCCCAAGGGTAACGCCCCACTTTTACCGTATGCTCTACGTTTAACGTGTGGGTATTGATGACAGAAACATCACCGCTTACACCGTTAGTGGTCAGCAATAAAGACTGATCTTGGTTAAACGCTAATTGCCACACTCGTCGCCCAACCAAAATGTAGTCTTCCACTTCAAAGGTATCGGTATTGATGACCGCTATGCGATTCGCTGGGCCAAGCGCCACGAAGGCGTAGGGCTTATCTTTCATAAGCACAATACCCACTGGCTGAACCTTGTCGCGATAAACGCCTTTAATGGCAAAGGAAAGGGTCTTCACTTTTTGCTTTGTAGCAGTATCGAAAATACTGACGGTGCCACCTATTTCCGAGCTTACCCAAAGGTACTTGTCATCTCTGGTAAAGTGAGCATCTCTGGGTCTTGCATCAACCAAGCTATTCGCAATATTTTCGTGCGTTTGGGTATCTATCCAGTGCACCATGTTAGTGGTTTCTGATGTGACTACCATCATGCTGCCGTCGTGACTCACTGCCAGCCCCTCAGGCTCTACGCCCACATCTATCTGAGAAATGACCTGAGCCGTTGGAATGTCGATAACAGTAAGAAGGGCATCGTCTTCATTAGCTGTGTAAATAGTGGTGCCGTTAGGATGTAATGCTATGGTTTCAGGATCTGCACCTGAGGGAAGATCGCCCACTATGGAATGGGTAGACAAATCCATAATTTGAATGCGATCAGCATCAGAGGCACAGATATACGCGTGGGACTGGTCTGCACTTAAAATAAACCCTCGGGGTCGCTCTCCAACCTCGATAGTTTCAACCACATCAAATGTCGTCATATCAATGACAGATAGCGTGTTGTCTTTTTCGTTAGTGACATACGCTTGAGGAAGTGCAAAGGCTTGAGGAAGTGCTATGGCAAAGGCTGCCATTAAACTGCCAAGCAAGAGTGCAAAGCGATAGCTCATAACTTGTCCTTACAGGTAGTGTGTGTTGCGCCTAATGTGTCCAGTTCGTTGGTTTGGTGCAGAAAGCCTTCAAGGGGCGCATGAGTCACCAGTGCGTCTTCGTGGGCCAGCGCAATAGGCTGACGAAATTGGTGGGTGTAGGGGCGAATAGAAAGAGGGCGACCTTTATAGGCACCCAGCGTATAGTGGTCGCTAAGCAAGGTTTTAAGTATTCCCTGCTGCTTTAAATTGCTTCCTTGCTGCGCAGCATTTGCCACCGCCGTTACCGCAAGATACGCGGCGAAGTCGATTTCATTCATGTGTCTGTCAAACCCGTCATCAAAACGGCTTTGAAGCTGACGGGCGCCCCATTGTTCGTGGGTAAAATGCCAACCTAGTGCTTTTAGGCCGGCAGCGCCTACCACAGGTACGAGATGATAGGTGTTAAAGGGTAGGCTATACGCGAATTGCGCCGCGCTATCGGCGGTAAAAACAGCCTGATAAGTTTCTCTTGTTCGCGTAAATTGAGGAATTTCAGCAAAGGCAGCCCTGCGTAAATCAAAACTGTCCTGCCACTGTTTAGTTTCAACAAGTGAAAGCTTGAATTTTTTAGCGCTGCGTTTGAACGCGGCTAGGTATCCAGCATCGTCAGCGGTTTTTCCGTAAACTGCAAATATCTTGTCAATACGCTTAGTGCGAAACCACTGGGCTAGTGCGTCGGCTTTCATTTGATAACTGGGGATTGTATGAAACAAGGGCAGGCGACATGAATTTTGTCTAAGTAAATCATCGCTATTAGCTACGTTAAAAAATACGGCATTAGGAAGCGTGCTTTGAATAGTGGTAATCAACGGCTCAATTGAGGCAACCTTTACCTTATCACTGCTTTGCATATCCAGTAGTACAACAGGCGCAATGTTGCCTTGTTGATTACTACTTATTTCTATGTGATTTGCTTTAGCACCTGAACCAGAGTGCTGGCGTGTTTTAGCTAAAGAAGCTTGCAGTTCGCCGATAGAAGGCACACTGATTTCAGTTAACTTAAACTGATAACCAAGAAATTTTCCCGTGATATTGGCATCCTTTATCGCCACACTTGCGCCAGCTGTGCCCTCATTGCTGGGGGACTTTAAATAGCCTGGTGTGCCTGGTGGAGATGTGCCCGCAACTTTTATATAAATGACCGGAATAGTGGCAAGAGAGGTCTGTGGTGCAGCTTGTTGAGCCCGTGAAGATTGCGCTTCATTAAACGCGAGCGCGCTGTTTAAAAACGACAACAGAACGCAGCAAAAAAGTGACGCTACACACTTTTGATAGCGCTTACCGGTTAATCGTCTTTCAACCGTGCTTTTTACACCCTTTGCCATATACCACCCCGAGCTTAGCTGCATGCTTTTGCTGATATCTGTTTGTCTGACATAAGGGTATATGGCAATTTTCCCGAAGAACATCCTCCTAAAGGAGGAATGCTATGGCGCTAAAGTAGCATTAGTAAAATCACGCTAACCCCTTAGTATGCTTAAGAAGTTCGATTGAATAAGTGGGTAAGCTGTGCAGTTAGTTAAACCTTTTCGAGTTATTTTCATTTTACTCTGCCTGATAACGGGTTCTGCGCTTTCTGCGTTCGGAGAAGCAAGATCGTTAGACGATATTAAAGACAGCGGTTTAATTAGAATTGCGGTGTACACCGACTATCCTCCATTTTCATTTATTGAAAACGACAGCCCCACAGGTATTGATATTGATATCGCCCGTGAAATCGCGAGCGCCCTTGGTGTTGAGCTAGAACTGATATGGATGACACCTGGTGAAACGACAGAGGACGATTTCAGAAATTACCTATGGAAGGGCCATATAATTCACCGCATTAAGGCCGATGTGATGATGCGCGCGCCTTACGACCCAAGCTTTTCTCAAAAACGTGACGACGTGGGCTTGTTGGTTAATGAGCTCGTTCATATGTTTGCCCCCTATCAGCGTGAAAGCTGGCAAATCATTCACAACACGCACACCTTGCCCGAAGTGGAAACCATGGGCATGTTTCAGTATCACACGATTGGTGCGGAAATAGACAGCATTCCCCACTTTTACTTAACGTCAGCGTTTGGCGGCCGATTGCGAGAAAAAACATCGCACTATGGTTCAAACGCAGAAGCGATTGACGCAATGAAAGCAGGAACCGTCGAAGCGGTAATGGGATTGCGCTCGCAAATATCCTACCTCAGTCAGTTTGTTGATAATGAGCAATATCGCCTTGCAAGCAACGCGTTTCCGCTCATCGGAAAGCAAAAGTGGGACATAGGACTTGCTGTTCATACTAATTATCGCGCACTAGGCTATGAAATTGGTGATGTAATTACGCGAATGGTGGTAGAGGGTGATATGCAACGGTTATTTGAGAAATACAAAACTATTTACGAGATGCCGCCTTATTTTGCGGGGAATGAAAGTTCAGAATAAGATAATTCAGTATAAAAGCATGTGACCAATAGCGTTCAGAGCGATAGTACATTAGGCAATAACTCTATGGCCAATTGCCTTCTCACCTCTAGCGCCGTTATCAGTCACGCATTAGTTTAAAAAGACGTGAAAGCGTAAAGGTGTTAAACAAAAGGGAAAATAGCCCTTCATTCCTCCTCCTAAAGGAGGAGTCAAATCACTCCGCTGTTGCATAGGCATCGACATCCCCCCTAGCTATGCTAATCCTAACGAATAGTCTGAAACAGACCATTTATGGCCTACATGCAACTAGGAACCGTTATGAATAATAATATGCCAATTAAAAAACTTGCCCTATCTATGCTGGTTTGTGCAAGTGCGTTAACTCCTGTCCATGCTGTTGTCACCGACAAAGATATTCAAAATGACCACGTTACCACTGACGACGTAGTGACGTATGGAATGGGCTTGAAAGCTCAGCGCTACAGCCCGCTCACCGCCATTAACCGCGATACAGTAGAAGAAGTACGTCCTGTGTGGGCGTTTTCATTAGGTGGTGAAAAGCAGCGGGGGCAAGAATCGCAACCTCTTGTAAAAGATGGTGTGATGTATGTAACCGGATCTTACTCTCGTGTGTGGGCCATCGATGCGAGAACTGGTGAAGAGCTATGGCAGTATGAGGCGCGTTTGCCCGACGGCATTATGCCTTGCTGTGACGTGATAAACCGTGGCGTTGCGCTTTACGACAATCTGGTCATATTTGGCACCTTGGATGCCAAGTTAGTAGCACTGGATAAAGACACGGGCAAAACCGTTTGGAAGAAAAAGGTTGAAGACTATCGAGCGGGCTACGCCATTACTGCAGCGCCTATTGTAGTTGACGGAAAAGTCATTACAGGGATTTCCGGTGGTGAATTCGGTATCGTCGGTAAAGTGTATGCTTACGACGCGAAGTCTGGCAAACAGCTATGGGTTAGACCTACCGTTGAAGGGCACATGGGGTACTTATGGAAAGACGGTAAGAAAACCGAAAATGGTATTTCAGGTGGCGCGCCAGGTAAAACATGGCCTGCTGATTTATGGAAAACCGGTGGTGCAGCAACGTGGCTAGGTGGTACTTACGACTCAGATACAGGCTTGCTATTTTTCGGTACGGGTAACCCTGCACCGTGGAACTCTCACCTACGTCCGGGCGATAACTACTTCTCGTCGTCGCGCTTAGCTATCGACCCTAATACAGGAAAAATTGTGTGGCACTTCCAAACCACACCACACGATGGCTGGGACTTTGATGGCGTAAACGAGCTTATCTCGTTTGATTACCAGGAAAACGGCAAGACTGTGAAAGCGGCGGCAACCGCCGACAGAAACGGCTTTTTCTACGTCCTTAACCGAGAAAACGGTGACTTCATTCGCGGCTTCCCGTTTGTTGATAAATTAAACTGGGCAAAGGGACTGGATGAAAAAGGTCGACCTATCTACATTGAAGAAAATCGCCCAGGAAGCCCAGCGCAATCAGCTGATGGTAAACAAGGTGCACAGGTTGTCGCTCGCCCTGCGTTCTTAGGTGGTAAAAACTGGATGCCAATGGCCTATTCAAAGGATACTGAACTCTTCTATGTGCCTTCAAACGAATGGGAAATGGATATCTGGAACGAGCCTACCTCTTACAAGAAAGGTGCAGCGTACCTAGGTGCTGGTTTCACCATTAAATCAGTGAATGAGGACTTTATCGGCGTACTTAAAGCGATTGACCCCAAAACAGGTAAAACCGTTTGGCGCTATAACAACTTCTCTCCACTATGGGGCGGCGTGTTAACTACAGGTGGTGGTTTGGTTTGGACCGGTAACCCTGAAGGTTATCTTATGGCCTTTGACGACAAAACTGGCGAAATGGTTTACAAGTTCCAAACTGGCTCAGGTATTGTTGGCTCTCCAGTGACATGGGAGATGGATGGTGAGCAGTACATCTCTGTACTATCTGGATGGGGTGGCGCAGTGCCATTATGGGGCGGTGAAGTTGCTAAACGCGTGAAGCACTTCAACCAAGGCGGCACCGTGTGGACGTTTAAATTGCCGAAGCGCTATCAGCAGGTGGCAAAAAACTAATATTATCCAAGCGTTAAACAGTGATAATTGCATGGCCAGCGCTAACGTGCGCTGGCCTTTTTTTCTTCACCTATTCATTTACCTGTTGGCAAGGTAAGTCTTCATCATTCTTATGGGCGTTATTTCGACTCTGACTTTAGCACCAACGTTGAAGCAGCAATTGTGAAGCTTGCGCTTTCAGTGGCTATCATTGTGGCCTCCTACCAAAGGAGGAGCCTTTCAAAACCAAAGTAGAGTTACCCCTTATTTCCTCGTACGTATACTTAATTCATAGTCTTTTGAGGATGTATGAATTATGAAAACAAAAATATCGATGTTGTTTGCGGCACTCGCGGTAACTGGCTTGTCTGGCCACGTGCTTGCACATGGAAATGTTATCCCTCAAGGAGCAGATAGCTCAGCTATGCCGCCGATCACTGATGGCGATGAGTCTGAAAATGGCTGGGTGTTTGAAAACCCATATCGAAGCCTTGATGAAGAAACCAAAACGAAGGTCATCAAGTTTGGTGAGTCAGCTTATGCAAATAACTGTGCAGGTTGTCACGGCTTGCACGCGCAGTCTGGTGGAATAAACCCAGACCTTCGTGAACTCGACCCAGAAAGTTTTGAAGACGATGAATGGTTCGTTGAGCGCTTGCGTTTTGGCTCGGCGAAAGGCATGCCTGCACTTGGCGGTATTCCTGAAGGTCAAACCGATCCTATCTTAGACCAAGAGACACTGTGGGCTATTAAAACCTACGTTGAAGCACGTCGCGTTGTGGCCATTGAAGAGGGTGAGATCGAAGCAGATTAGGGCGACGTCTGTTACGCCTTTTTCGCCGGGTTAACGTCGAGTTACCCGGCGCTTTTCGTTTCCAATACCGTCTAACAACACATCAATAGCTTCACTCTTCACTGTTTATAAACTTAAAATGCGCTTAACAAAGGCGTATTTTCATCACACCAGCTGTAGTTTACTTAATATTCCAAAGGCGAGGGCGGTAATAGGCAGAGATGCCAATGTGCTCACTGCGATGATACTTGCCGCCAAACGATAATCACCGCCTAAGTTTCTAACCATGACATAGCTTGCTGCAGCAGTAGGTGAAATGGCGAGAAGAAGAACAATGCCCAGTTCCATTCCTCTAAATCCAAAAGCATAGGCAAACGCGACTAATATGGTGGGATAAACCACGCATTTACTGGTTGTGCTAAGCACAATGTTAAACCAGTCACTGGAGAATGAGCGGAACTGTAGGGAAGCACCGGTACAAATAAGTGCAAGTGGCAGTGTTAGCTGCGCAAAGTATTCACCGGTTTTTATCAAGGTGGTGGGCAATTGCCATTCGAAGTAAGAGAAGGGGAGCGCTGCCGCGATAGAAAGAATCAGCGGGTTTTTCGCCATGCCAGTAACTTGACCCAACAAAGAACGCGACGTGCCTTGATAAAAATTAAGAACAAAGACAGACAATACGTTAAACAATATAGTAATACACCCCATATAGACCGAGGCTACAGCAAGCCCTTCTTGCCCATAGGTATTGGCACAATAAGCAAGGCCAATAATGCCCATATTGGCTCTGAAACCGCCTTGTACAACCACACCTCTGGCTTTGTACGGATGTACGGTCAGATGAGAGGTAATCATCAGAGCGGCAAAAACAATGAGCGTGCCCATAACTCCAACGCCTATCAGCGATAGGTTGGCGGCTTTAGAAAAGTCTGCTCGTGCTATCGATAAAAATAAGAGCGCAGGGAGCGCAACGTTAAATACCAGTTTAGATCCAGCTTCTATAAACCCTTCATTGAGCCATTTAATGCGAAAAAATAGCCATCCCATTAACAGAAGGATCAAAACAGGAATCAGCGTGCTGGTAATAAAACTAAGCATAAAAGATACGTAAGCCTTTACATGTGGAAACGAAACAACATAAAAACGCATTTGTAGAATATTGATGAATTTAACCTATTCACAAACGGTTTTGATAAGCGTAACTTAATATTTATATAAGAAAGGGTTGCCGATACAAAAGCTTGCCCTGTGTTTAAAAGCCCCTATTCAAAAGAATTGATGTATGAAAGCACTTCTTTTATTTATTGGTTTTGTAATAGTTAATTGCTTGTGGGGCGGGCTCTCTCACGCTTACGCTAAAAGTACTGCGTCTTTAGATAAAATGCAGTTAGTTAACGACAAGCTGTGGATGTATTACGAGGAAGGTAGTCAGCTTACTGCTGAAGACATCCTGACTAAATATCAGCAGAATACACTGATAAAAAATACTAATGGGCGCGTTAGTTATGGGTTCACTGGTAACACGGTTTGGGGTGTGTTGGCTGTTGAATTAGATACATATGGTGTTCTTGTTACTCGTATTGCTAAAAATAGCCCAATAAACGTACCTTTTCTTCCTCTGAAAATAGAAATAGATAATGCGTGGCTAGACGATATCGACCTCTATTTTTTCGAAAACGGTCAAAGAAAGCGTCATGTAAAACTTGGTGATAATCAGGTGCATAGTGCTCGCTTTGAAAACGCGCGAATGCCTTCTGTATTCTATCGATTTACCCAGCCTGAAACGCTGGTGGTTTTTAGATTTTCCTCTGAAGATCCTATGACGATCCCCATATACGTAGGGCCACCAGTAGTTGCTAAAAACAAGACAACGGAAAATGCGTATTTTTATGGCGCGTTGTACGGCGCACTCGTTATTTTATTGGTCTACAACTTGGTTCTATACTCCTATCTCAAAGAACGGCGCTACCTGCTTTATTCCTTATACCTTCTCTCGTTTTTGCTATTTAACTTCACTTATACCGGTCATGGTTTCTGGTGGCTTTGGTCAGAATCGATATTCCTTCAACAGTGGCTTTTGCCCGCGCTAATGTTTTTGTATTTGTTCAGTGCGGTAAGATTCACCATCGAGTTTCTTAATACCCAACTCTATCTACCAAAGCTCTATCGGTGTAGGAAGTATATCTATGGCGCATTGGGCGCACTCGCTGTCATCATTGTGTTGATTGGAAGTCGCTCTTTCGCGGTGATGTCGCAGCTTGCCGTTTTAACAACAATAGCGATTTGGATGTTGTTGATAGGAATTTTTGCCTACCGTAATGGCGACACATTAGCTAAATTTTTCCTTCCAGCCATTTTATGCGGAACCGGCGGTGCGATGGTGTCGAGTCTAGCCACATGGGGGCTTATTCCATACTCGAAATGGGCATTTAGAGGCATTGAAATCGGCATGGTGTTGGAAATGTCTTTACTATCTATCTCACTGGCATTTAACTACAAACAAGTACAGCAAGCGCGCAGAAACGCCGAGCGTGACGCAAGGCTCGATCCACTTACGTCGCTTTATAATCGGCGAGCTTTTGAAGACTTGGTTTATCCTATTTGGGAGATGGGAAAGCGCAGTAATAAGTTCATGTCGGTTATGCTCATTGATATTGATTGGTTTAAAGGTATCAACGATAAATATGGTCACGACATGGGTGACAAGGTGCTGAAAAAAGTCGCTGAAGAAATTAAAGGGCAAGTTAGAGGCTCTGACATTACCTTTCGCTGGGGCGGCGAAGAGTTTTTGGTATTTTTGCCCAATACTCGGGTGCATTACGCCAAGCAAATTGCCGAGAATCTCCGCGTACACCTTTTCACCCACGACATTAACAAATTCATACGAGTGACAGTAAGTATAGGTGTGGCAGGAACCTCGCCAGGCGAAGAGAATGTCAATGTTCTCATTAAACAGTCAGACCAAGCCTTATACCTAGCGAAAGCAAAAGGTCGAAACAAAGTGGTGGTTTGGGAGGAAGATTCAGAATAAGAGAAAATAACCGAGAGGAGAAATTCAGGAAAGTATCTAGCTGATTTATAAATACAGCATTCTCACGTATGATTCTGCTTTTCATTTTCTCAGAGTATCCTTTTCATGTACCAAGATTTTCAAGCAGAGTTGGCGTGGGCTAGCCTTCATATGCCGCGCACTCGTAATGCCATTGCATCACTTCCCGATCTGTCGAACGTTAAACTTGCTTGCAACATGCATTTAGATTTGAAAATGGCGCCTTTGGTTGAAGGGCTACTTTCACGAGGATGCGACATTTTTCTTACCACGTGTAACCCCACTACAGTGCAAGATGACGTGGTGTCTTATCTTGTTGATAAAGGCGCAACGGCCCATGCATGGCGTGATATGAGCGAGGCTGACTGGTCTGAGTCATTCGATAAAGCGCTGGCGTGGCAGCCTACCCATTTGTGTGAAATGGGCGCTGATCTGACAACTCGACTTCACGAAAATATAAAAGCAAATAAACCAGTACCGAGCATTGTATCGGGGTTAGAAGCAACGGGCTCTGGCATTAACCGTTTAAATGGTATGGCGCCAAACTATCCAATATTTAACTGGGATGATTTACCAGTAAAAGAAGGGCTTCACAACAGGCACATGGTGGGTTTAAGCGCATGGCAAACCTTCTTCCAAACCACTCATCTAACTCTGCACGAAAAAGTAGTGGTTGTTATTGGTTATGGTTTGGTAGGGCAGGGCGTTGCCGCCTCGGCTAAAGCGTTCGGGGCACAGGTTCAAGTAGCAGAACTTGATCCAGCAAGAGCGCTTCAGGCGAAATACGACGGCTGGCCAGTGGTTGATTTAAATGAAGCGGCTAGCCAGGCTGATGTTATTGCCACTGCAACTGGAGCGTATGGCGTGGTGAATTCGAGTCATCTAGACAACATGAAAGACGGAACGTTTATTTTAAACGTAGGCCATGTAGCCCAAGAAATTGATGTGCCTTACCTTAAAAACAATGCTACTCACAGTGAGCCAATGCCTTATGTAAATGCCTATAAACTGGGCGATAAAACACTGTATCTTCTAGCTGATGGCTCTATGTTTAACTTAACTGCGGGCTATGGTGACAGCATTAATGCCTTTGACGTAACCTTGGCCGTCATGGCTGCGGGCATCGGCTATATCGTGAATGAAGGTGCAAAAAGCGAAAAAGGCTTGTACTTGTTGCCAGAAGCCGCGTGGAAAAGTGCGCTTTAAAGCGCTGCGAATCATAAGAGAGTGTTTATCTTTTAGTACGCAGTACAAAAGGTCTAGCCACCTCTGCTTATCTCGACATTCCTATTGAATGTTGTACAGTGAGCCCGTTTTAATAAATTCATAGTTAAGGCGGGCTGATAAGCACTTCAATAGACAATCAGCCTTGCGCCAGTGTAGGGAAAAAAATGGGCAAAATAATAGGCACAAAAACACCACAACAGGCTTTAGATAGCCTCGTTGCGTAATACCATGATGCCGATCGCTCAATACCATTCAAGCCGATCACTTTTTTGTCTGTCAGTAGACCTCAGTAAAATCTAACTTGAGTGATCGGCATCAGTCAAGAAATTTAGTTTTTTTCGCATCGACTCGCCTTTTAATTCCAACTTTATCGCCCCGTGCACAAGCCTATCTAGAATCGCATCCGCGTGTGTCGATTCTCCGATCATTTCATACCAATTTTCTATCGGTAATTGACTCGCTATTAAGGTCGATTTTGTATCATATCTTGCATCAATTAATTCCAGTAAATCACTCCGTTGTTGAGCCGTTAATGGCTCTAATCCCCAATCATCTAAGATCAGTAAATTGGCAGAGCTAAGCTTGTTGATCAGTTTTCGATAACTACCATCGGCTTGCGCTAGAAACATCTTTTCTAATAGCTCTTTGAGCCTAAAATAATAAACGCTACTCCCTTGTTGGCAGTGGTTTTGACCAAGCGCGCAAGCGAGGTAAGTTTTGCCACAACCTGTTGCTCCTGTGATCAAGATGTTTTGGTGAAGACGAAGCCATTCACCTTGTGCTAATGAACGGATCTGAGCTTTATCGAGTTGTCGTGCTGCGCCATAGTTGAGTTGGGCAAGTGTGCCGCCAACTCTGAACTTTGCTTGTCGCGTTAGGCGATCTATTTTACGCTGATCACGCTGCGTTATTTCATGTTCAAGCAATAAACTTAGCCGCTCTTCGAAGCTTTGTTCAACGTATAAATTGGGTTGCTCGTATTGCTGCAATAGCGCATCACGTATGCCGCTTAGCTTTAAATTACTTAACTGATTATTAACTTGTTGATTGATATTTTGCATAAGTCTTCCTATGGTTTGTTAATTTTTATTAATGGTAATAGTGGTTGCCACGGATATTTTTATGATCAATATCTTGTAGTAAATCACCTTGAGCTTGTGGCAAGGGTTGTTTATCCAAGCCTTTTTCTAAGATAGTCTTTACTTGTTTAACGCGAGTAACACCTGTGGTTAATGCGCGATGACAGGCGGCTTCAAGACGTTGATCACTAAACTTTTTACCTAGGCTTAATAACCCCATACAAGCACGGTAGCTTTGCTCTGGATGTTTTTTAGCTTGCATCAATTGCATAACAAACTGCTCAGTTGATGTGCCAAATTTACTCGCCCAGCGTTCGAACCGCTGTGGTGTCCATTGTTGCTGCTTTTGATGAGCGATAGGCATATGCAGATCAAGCGTGGTGTGCGCACCTTCTCGGTATGATCTGGGGTGAACAGCGACTTGTATGCCTTGATGGTAGAGTGTCACCAACTTCCCGGAGGCATGGGCTTCAAGCTTTTGTTTAATTAAGGTATGTGGCACTGAGTAGTAGTGCTTTTCAATTTCCACATGATAATCAATATGCACGCTCACCTGTTTTACTAAGGTATAGCTGTAAGGCTGTGTAGGCAGTGGTTTGAGTGCAGGTCTGTCGATAGCATCAAACTGACTGAGCCGTGAGCCAGGATGCTTTTTCATTTTACGTTGATTTAAATCGACCAGTAATGCTTGTATTTTCAGGTTCAATTGACGCAAGCTAAAGAAGGTTTCATTGCGAAGGCGCGCCATTATCCAACGTTCAACAATTTGCACACCCACTTCAGCCTTAGCCTTATCCTTTGGTTTATAGGGTCTAGCGGGCACAATGACCGTATCGTAATGTGTCGCTAGTTGTTGGTAGGTTGGATTTAAGTCAGGCTCATATCGACACGGTTTGGTGACGGCACTTTTAAGGTTGTCAGGAATTATTAGCTCAGGAACACCGCCAAGAAACTCAAAACAACGGGCGTGACTCATCACCCAATCTTCGAGTTTCTGGCTGTAAGTCGCTTCGGCATAGGTATAATTTGATGCACCCATGACCGCAACGAACACTTGTGCAGTACGACATTCGCCTGTACTTGTATCAACAATACTCATGGTTGGGCCACAGTAATCCACAAACAGTTTTTCACCTGCTTTATGATTTTGTCGCATGGAGGGTTTTTGGCATTTAAGCCATGCCTTGTACTGACGGCAGAAGTGAGTGTAACTGTAAAAACCTTCCGCGTGCCGCTCTTTGTATTCTTCCCAAAGCAGCAACAACGTCATGGTTTTAGGCCGAAGCTCTTGCTGAACTAACGACCAGTCAGGAATGGTAAAGCCCTTTAATCGAGGCTTTGTTTTGAAGAACGCTTGTTGCAGAGCGTGATCATCCCACTTCTCATCAAGCGGCCAGTAAGTAATATCTAACTCTGCTGATTTACAGGCATATTTAGACACGATTGAGGGTGAAACAGATAAGCTTGTTGCTATCTGACGATGACTGAGTTTACAGCTGTATTTTAGTCTTAAAATCTCTTTAAGTTTACGCATTGAAATAGGTGCCGTTGGCATGGTCATTCTCATCATCAAAAATGAAAAGAATAACGGTTAAAAACACCTACTGGCTAGACAAAAACGTGTACAAATTGAACGATACCATTCAAGCCGATCACTCAATACCATTTTGACCGAAAAGTGATCGGCTTAGATAGTATTAGGTGATCGCGATGCATGAGAATACGCAGCTTGCTGGACGTAATGACGCAACGTTGAATTATCAACATACTCCAAAACATAAATAGATTTAATTAAACGGTCGTACTCATGCAATGCTGACAATCTTCGGCTCTTGCCGTTACTCAACTTTCTAATGATTGTGCTTTGAGTGGTGGTTTTACGACTCAATGAACAAACAATATGCTGAATATTGTCCCATTCTTCAGCAATTAGCTTATGATTAATATCTTTCTTTAATTGAATACGGCCTCCGTTCTCTTCAGTCACTTCAAATAGCTCAAAAAACACCTTTTTCATTTTCGCGTATCGAGGGGCGAATGTGTAACCAAAGAAATCTAATATAGCGAAGTTAACATTATTGGTACCATGCGTATCGGTCGATAAGGTATTAGGCTGTATATCTGAAGAGTTGTTATAGAGTAAGTCAAAAGCAAAGTGACCTTCATATTCGTTAGCGCCAATGACTTGCGTACTCACCGGAACATGACGTGGTCAACCAAAATTGACCAACCCAGTTAAGCTACTTTTTTCAATTTCTTCATGTCCGCCTCATATTGATTTGAAATTTCCATACTTTATCTAATTCATGTTTTTCTAAATTAGCTAAAATGCAACTCAGAAATGTCCAGAAGTGAGTTGTGTGGTGTCGAGTGGAGATTGTACGATTAAGCCCCTAAGTAATTAGTCCGTCAGTCTCCCTCGGTAATCAAATTAGTACATCTTAGCGATCAAATTGGTAAAAAATTAGACATGTAGATGAATGCCCACCTTAAAAAATAGACAGCGGGTTGGGCTGGGTGATTTTTCTGGTGTTAGACGCCAGCAACCCATGCGGCAGAATGGTTGCTCACTTACTCGTCTATTTTTAGCGGGAATTCTTAGCCAACTGTATGCGCTCTATCAGTCACTGAGTAATAAAATGATGGATACGATTGCTCGGTTTGCAGATGACGTTCATATCTACTCGATTGACGAACTGTTCACACGTTTTGATAAACCACTAAATCATGAAAGCTGGCTTTCCCTAGGCCTCGAGATAAGAAAGACCGTTTGGAAAGAAGTGCGCCTACCCGTTGGCGCCGGTGGAGGACCAACACCAACATTAGCGAAAGCAGCCAGTCATGCAGCAAAGCGCATTGAGGGATACCGCGGCGTTGCCGTTATCTCTTCAGATGAAGAGCGGGTGGCCATACTTAAACAAATGGCAGTGACGGACGTCTGGGGCATTGGAAGCCGATTGGGGAAAAAACTTGAATTTATGGGTATCCACAGTGCTTATGAACTCTCTAAAAAATCGCCGACGTATATGCGCAAACAGTTTTCTATTCTGGTGGAAAATACTATCAGAGAGCTTAATGGTGAAGTTCGAATAGCGTGGGACGATGTAAGGCCAGACAAGCAGCAAATATACAGCACCAGAACATTTGGGGAGCGCGTGACCAGCAGCAATGAGTTACATAGAGCGCTTGTAGGCCATTGTGAAGCGGCAATGGCTAAATTACGAAAGCAAAATAGTTTAGCCGGTGCGATGACCGTCTTTGCTTCAAACTCACCGCATGATGATACCGCGTTCTACCGGAAATCAGCGTATCACCAGTTCGCGGTACCGACACTTGATACGCGTGTTGCATCTAACGCGATAAAAGCGTTGATTGATAAAATATTCAAACCAGGAGTGTGCTTTTACAAATGCGGTGTAGGGTTATTGGATATACGGCCGCAAACCCATTATCAAGGAGACTTGTTTGAACCCTCTCAAGATAATGCCGGGCTGATGCATGTTGTTGATGCAATTAACGGTCGCTACGGCAAAAGTAGCATGCAAATAGCATCTAAGGGCTTCAGCAAGAAGCACACGATGCGTAGAGAGTACCTATCAAAGCGTGCAACAACAAGGTGGAGCGATATACCAAAAATTGTATGCTAAAACCCTTTCTTGACTAAACGCAATACAATTCGCAAGGCCTCTCGTAATTTTAACGGTTCGTTTCTGAAATGCTTTCTCGCAATCCAACACGCAGTAAGTGCCAACGATGCAACGCTGTAGCTTAGTAAAAATTCGTGATTAACCGCGGCACTTAAAGCAATATAACAAGCAAACACTAAAATCGCTGGAAGCGTCACTAGTATTAAAAAGCTCTCAGCTGCAGCGTGCCATTCTTTACGCATGTATTTAAGCTGATAACGCTGAAAAGCGTTATCAGCTTTTCTATAATTGGATGGCATAATTATTCTCTCGTTACAAAGTTAGCGTAGTAATAAGTGAGCATTCTGCACAAGCTGTGCCAATGCATTTGCAATGATTTGCCCACTAAACACAAAGAAAGTGTCAGCCACATTTACACTTAATAAAAATTGGCATTAATAAGTGTAAAGAAATTGAACACAGGCCCAAACAAAACCCGACTTATTGAGAATCAACCAGTTCTATTCAGCGCAAAGTGCGTTATAAAGGGGCGCGTAACCAGGCGCCCTACTAACAACGAAAAAGTGAATAACTCATCAAACATCAACAAATCCAACGAATAAATCATCCACAGCCTTGTTGATAACTGGACAAGGGTAACCACTACGGCAACATACCCTAGAACCCCCTTAACCAACAGACCCTTTTCTCACCTACCCAGCATAAGAACCCTAGCCGGACTCATTGACTAAAGCACAAACTAGGACGACTCACCCACAACAAAGGGCTCACCTCAAACACCACTATACATCCACCAACCTGCCCCATAGTAAACGTGCGTTACTTGTCCACTACCTGTGACCCACTTTCGTTTACCTCCCCTACTCACTCACCAATTTCTCACGTTCTACCTGCACAACTGCGCGGAGCGCGCGGCCGCCGCAGCGAAGCTGCGGGAAGTTTAGCAAGACGGTATAGGGGTATGTTGCCGTAGTAATTGGCAGGTGGTTGTGTTTTTTCTTCAGGATCACGCGTACTATGGTCATTCCGTACTACACTGGTACCTACCACACCTATTCACATTAAGGACGATTATGAATGTACGCAAATATCTCGTTTTAGGCTCGTTAGCTTTAGCCGGATGCCAGTCTCCCGTTGATGATATGCTTAACAACAATTTTGTACAGATAAAGGCTGAGCCGGCACCCTCACAAATCATTGGGTTCTGGACGGGTAACATGGGCCCTTACCTCGCGAGCCTCAGTTTCGATAAGTCGGGTAACGGGTACTTTTGCTATTCCTACGGAACAGCGGACGTTATTCAAAAGGTCAAATACTCTGAAGACACTATCTTTATCCAAGATGGAACCAGGTTAACGCTCGACGCCGTTTCTTCTGATGGCCTAAAAGTCTCATCAAATTACTTTGGCAGCACTGTCAGCGAGTTTTACTCTGATAATGAACGCAAAGAAGCTTCGGAATACTGTTCAACGCAGGTTCGTACATAGCCTCGAGTGAAGAGTGACGCTTAACACGAAGAAACTACAGGCCTTAGCTACTAAATTGCATTAGCGGAAGCAATATTGCGACAAAGCTAGTTGATATTCCAAGCTACATCGAACGCATCATGCCTGATGGCAAAAAATCTCTCGGCCATTGGCGCAATGGTGAATTTCAGCAAATTATCAGTCTGCTGTAAAAACAAAGCCCCGCGAGTGCGAGGCTTTGGATTCAAGACTGGCTCTAAATCGCAAAAATCAGTGGAATACCGATTAGAATGAAAATAGCGCTCAATGTCATATAGAACTTAAACTTCTCGAATTCTGAGCGTTTCTTCATCACTGCCTCCTGTTTAGTTGTTTAAGGTGCTGGCAGTTTCGTTCAAAAGTCTTAACTGGCAAAATCAGGATTATGCTTGCCTCACGGCAAAGCTGGAAAAACAAAGCCCCGCTAGTGAGAGGCTTTGGATTCAAAAAGACTATTGTTGCTTAGTCAATCTTTTTTCTCATTATCTTTAGTTGAATCATTTTTATCAAAGAAAACTAAGTACAACAAATAGCAGGCAAATCCGGCTACAAAAACAATTCCAAGCCAAAAAAGCATTGGTGACGAGTCCATCTCGAAGCGGCTCCCTCTCAAGCCAATGAAACCGCGATCAAATGAAAATTTAATATACCAAACACACAATATAGATAAGCCCAATAAGATCAGGTTTATACCGCGAAGCTTACTCATCATCTTTATCTACCTTATTATTCTGTGCTTCATTACCAGCCTGTACTTCGCCACCTACTATACCGACGATTTGTGAAACTGCATAAATTGTTGCAGTAACCTTGTTAGTTGGTTTGACCTTCCCAGAATCCGTAGCGAGATCTGTTGCGGCGACATCAGTTAGGGTGGACATGGTTGCCGACGTGGTACTTGTCATCGTATCATTAAGTGCTGCATCAGCCACAGCTAGTGCAATTGATACACCCTGTCCACCCGGAACAAGTCCCGCAACTGTGCTTGCTGTACCCAAGCTTTCTTTTGTCGCATTACCAGCAATTTTGGCTCCATCAACAGCACCCTCTCCGGCTCTTTTGGCCAGCGCTCCAGCATCTTGTTTTAGCTGAGTCGATTGCTTTTGAGGGCTACTAAACAAGTCTCTTAAGGGTTTAAACATGTCCTCAGGAGCCATTCCTGTAGGATCTGTAAATTTATATGGATTGTTGTTTCCATAGGCAAATCTATTGAAGCCATGAATGAGATTTCCGCTTCCCATATGCCCTAACACATCAACCGGATCATTAGAGTAAAAACGACCTATAACTGGATCATAGTAT